>Ga0181605_10000316_pt1 | contig 49035 bp, 38 predicted proteins | sample 041ome_11_FD_148676 | JGI IMG/M metagenome (GOLD analysis project Ga0181605, IMG submission 148676) | Coastal salt marsh microbial communities from the Groves Creek Marsh, Skidaway Island, Georgia - 041411US metaG (spades assembly) | ecosystem: Environmental > Aquatic > Marine > Intertidal zone...
CTCTATTCACTGCTGCTTCTTTAAAACTGGGATTATCTATATACTTCATCTTCAGGCAGTAGTTCAAAAAGGTTTTCAAAAGTCCTATATTTCTTCCTAGGGTGTTTACTTGATGCTTCTTGACTGTCTGACAGTAGTGTCTAAAATGAGTGATCCAAGATTCATCGATCCCTTGAATATCAATTGCCTTCGACTTATATTTTTTATAATCATTTAAAAGCCGAAGTAGCATCATGTATCTTTGTTCAGTTGATTTACTCCAACTTCCATCCTTGTTTTTAAACTCACAGAAGTCAGTAAAACAGCTTTTAAGGCTATTTGGGGTCTCTTTTTTTTGTTTCCCTTTGAATAGAATATCAAACTCTTCCTTAAACTGTTCTTTAGTGAGTAGTTTCCCCTCTTTCTGATACTGAAGATCGAGTCTTAAGTATTCAGATTTGATTCTATCGAGACGAAGGTTAACTGAATTAATTATCACTTGATCCTTCTGTGATTTTGTTCTGATTGGAACTTGATAGCTTTTATCCCAGAGTCTAACTGGGATCTTTTGACCTGTAGAGTAAACAAATCGCTTTCCGTCTTTTAATGTTACATAGGATAAAATGAGAGAGCTTGACTTTGATTTTGGTGTTTTTAACTTGAAATTCATACTACATTGATTAAAATTAAACCTTGGCAATACCAGTTGCCTGGATAGTTGCCTGAACTATGTCACAAGAGTACCCTAAAAAGGGTGACAATTATGGACAGTTTTCAATGAAAATCAATGGTTGTCCGCTATTTGCACATAAATACAGGACAATAGAGGACAAATCAAAAGGAGCCTGTCTCTCCGCATAAAAGTCCTGAAAACCCTGAGTTTTTGGGACTTTTTTTGTTAGTTACAGCTTTTTCTCAATTTTTGCAACCATCAATCGAAGATCCCAAATTAATAGGGTAATACATTAAAGATTTTTGAAAGTATCGGATGCCCTCCAAATTGTTTCTGATTTATATAGTAATAAGAAAATATAGTAGCTCGTGGGATCATTGCCCTAATTAACTATTTAATCATCTACCTTTAATACTTCAGAAGAAAAAAACAATTCCCGCCACCAGCTACTATTAAAACTCCATTTACAACACATTAGTTATATGCGTTACTGTTAGTTGAGGAGGCGAATTGTTACTCAAACATAGTTTTGAGTATATCCGTACCAAGTTGATTTAATAAAATGTACTTTTGTAAAAAAAAGAAAAGCAACAACTTGAATGTAGTTTTTACGAACAAAAACCAGCTCTTTGAAAAGCATTGTAATGCTTACAATTTCTAAGCGAACTATAAATATTATAACCACCCTGGCATGTCACAAAACAGACTAAAAAACATGAGGAGCGTCATCTTATCGATCCTCGGAATCTTAATCATTATCGTAGCGTTTTCGCTATCAAAATCAATTGCTAACAGCAATCCACCTCCAAGGAAAGAAGCAAGTAAAGTGGTTAAGGATGTTTATTTTTTAGAGGTAAAAAACAATGTATATAACGTTCAAATTCCATCGAATGGAGTTTTGGAAGCCTATCAGCGAATCAAAATCACGGCACGAGTTCAGGGATTGATGCAAACAATTACCCCTTTATTTAAGACAGGTCAAGCCTATAGAAAGGGACAAACACTCGTTCAAATTGAATCTTCGGAGTTTCGGTCTAATGTTATTGCCCAGAGAGCCGCTATGTACAATTTAATAACCTCTGTTTTGCCGGATTTAGAATTGGATTTTCCCCAAGCTTATGAGACTTGGAAAAGCTTTTTATTAGATTTTGATCTAGAAAAAACGGTACCACCACTTCCTGTTATGGAAGAGAATGTTCGTTTATTTATTTCGGGGAGAGGAATTATTTCATCCTATTATTCATTACAGAATTTGGAAAAAAGCTTAACTTTTTACAACATCAAGGCTCCTTTTGATGGCGTTTTAGTGGCAGCGAATGTTACCGAAGGTTCATTAATTCGTCCCGGGCAAGAATTAGGAGATTTTATTGCCCCCGACCATTACGAGTTGAAAGTATCCCTTCCAAAATCATATGTAGAAAAAATTGCGGTGGGTGCCACTGTTGAATTAAAATCAATCGATACCCAGAACAGCTATCAAGGGAAAGTAGCTCGAATCAATTCAAAAGTGAATACACAAACCCAGTCGGTAGACGTTTTTATTCGAGTGCGTAGTACTGAATTAAAAGAAGGGGTTTATATAGAAGCTCAAATAGGGGCACTTGAATTTGAAAATGTATTTGCAATAGATCGGGGATTGCTCAATGGAGATCAACAACTCTATATTATTGAAGAGGATAAACTACAATTGAAGCAAGTTAGCGTAGTTCATTTCACCGACACCGATGCATTTGTAAGTGGTTTAACGGATGGTCAAAAAATAGTAGCTCAGCCCATTATAGGAGCTTACCAAGGAATGGAGGTCAATCCAACGTTGATGACATCAGAAAACTAATCGCCTGAAAATGAAAAAAATAATTAATTATTTTATCCAATATCACGTTGCCGTCAATGTGTTTATTTTGGCTTTTGTTTTATTTGGATTATTGGGGGTTAATTCATTAAAATCCTCTTTTTTTCCTTTAACAGAATCCCATATCATTCAAATTACTGTTGCCTATCCGGGAGCCTCTCCCCAGGAAATTGAGGAAGGGGTAGTGCTAAAGATAGAGGACAATCTCAAAGGGCTTGCAGGAGTAGAGCGTGTAACTTCAGTTTCTAGAGAAAATGGAGGATCCATTACTGTTGAAGTAGAGAAAGAACGCGACATTGATTTCATGCTTTTACAAGTCAAAAATGCAGTGGATCGAGTGCCCAGTTTTCCCTCGGGGATGGAGCCTTTAGTGGTTTCCAAACAAGAACAAATACGATCTACGATTAATTTTGCATTAAGTGGAGCTAATATTCCTCTTTTAACCTTAAAAAAAATAGCGCGTCAAGTAGAAAATGACATACGTGCGATGGAAGGGATTTCACAAATCGAAATTTCAGGTTACCCTGAAGAAGAAATTGAAATTGCCGTTGAGGAAAATAAATTACTCGCCTATAATCTTAGTTTTACTGACGTCGCTCAAGCCGTAGCAAAAGCAAATATTATCGTTACGGGAGGACGTCTAAAAACCGATGCAGAGGAGTTTTTAATCCGGGCGAATAACAAATCCTACTTTGCGGATGAACTCACCCAAATCATTGTAGCCTCCAACGCCGAGGGTACACTGATCCGATTAGGTGATGTTGCTGAAATACGCGACCGTTTTTCGGAAACGCCCAACGGCTCTTTTATCAACGGAAATATAGCGGTGAATGTCAATATAAACTCTACAAATACAGAAGATTTATTGTCCACAGCGGATAAAATAAAAGAGTATGTCAAAACCTTTAATGCAGGTCGAGAAAATTTACAAATCCAAATCCTGAGTGATCAATCCATTTTGTTAAATGAGCGGACGAAACTTTTGGTGAAAAATGCACTTCAAGGAATGCTTTTAGTTTTAATTTTTCTTTCACTGTTTTTAAATACAAGACTTGCCTTTTGGGTGGCTTTTGGACTACCGATTTCTTTTTTAGGGATGTTTATTTTCGCACCGATGTTCGATGTTACCATCAATGTATTGTCGCTATTCGGGATGATTATTGTCATAGGGATTTTGGTCGACGATGGGATTGTTATTGCCGAGAACATCTACCAGCATTTTGAAAAAGGGAAAAGCCCTTTTAAAGCGGCTCTAGACGGCGTTTTAGAGGTGATACCACCGGTAGTATCTGCAATTATTACAACGATTTTAGCGTTTTCTTTATTCCTTTTTCTGGACAGTAGAATTGGGGAGTTTTTTGGGGAAGTCTCTGTAGTGGTAATTTTAACCCTCGTCATATCTTTAATCGAGGCGTTGATCATTTTACCGGCACACTTAGCACATTCTAAAGCATTGATTAAACAACGAAAAGAGCCCAAGACGTTCGTTGCAAAAACATTTGCAAAGTTGAGAGCCATTAATCAGCTTGGAGACCAAATGATGCAGTTTATGCGTGATCGACTCTATTCTCCTTTGATTGGGTTCACCTTAAAGAACCGTCTTTTAACCTTAGCATTTTTCATTGCTGCCTTAACACTCACCATTGGTTCTATTGGAGGTGGGGTCGTAAGAACCGCTTTCTTTCCCAATATTGCGAGTGATCGAGTGCAGGTGACACTCACCATGCCCAACGGGACAAATGAAAAAATCACGGACTCCATCATCACAATGATAGAGGCGAAATCAAAAATTGTAGAACAAGAATTAAATGACAAGTATTTACAGGGAACCGGAAAAACCCTTTTTGTCAATACGATCAAAACATTAGGAAATGGCTCCTCACGAGCCACTTTAACAATGAATATGTTGCCTGGAGAAGAGCGTCCCGATGCGATTCGTGCAAACATTGTTTCTTCTCGCTTATCTGAATTGGTAGGACCTGTTATTGGTGCGGAGAGTTTGGTTTTTGGCTCTGGAAATAACTTTGGAGGGAGTCCAGTATCCGTTTCTTTATTATCCAACAATATCGAGGAACTAAAAGCCGCCAAAAGGGAATTAAAACAAATATTGGTATCGAATGCACTTTTAAAAGATGTGACAGACAATGACCCTGCTGGGATTAAAGAAATCACATTACAATTAAAAGATAACGGTTATGCATTAGGTTTGGATTTACAATATTTAATCAGTCAAGTGCGCTCCGGATTTTTTGGAGCACAAGCGCAACGATTTCAGCGAGGTCAAGATGAAATTCGCGTTTGGGTGCGATATAATAAAGACGAACGTTCTTCAATTACTCAATTGGAGGATATGAAAATCAATTTACCAAATGGGCAACGCGTCCCTCTAAAAGAGATTGCATATTACACTATTGAACGAGGCGAAGTCTACATCAACCATTTGGACGGTCGCAGAGAGATTCAAGTTTCAGCCGATATAAAGGATACGCAAAACACATCGGCTACAGAGATTATGGCTGATCTAAGAGACAATGTTGTGCCCCAATTGCAGGCAAAATATCCAACCTTAAGTGCTTCTTATGAAGGACAAAACAGGGAAGCTTCAAAACTTTCAGCTTCGTTAGCTTCGGCAGGGATACCCATTCTAATTCTTATTTACATGACCATTGCCTTTACGTTCAGAAGTTTTTCTCAGCCAATATTACTCATTCTTTTGGTTCCCTTAAGTATTACGGGTGTTGCCTGGGGACATTGGATTCATAGTTTCCCTTTGAATATTTTATCTGTTTTAGGAATTATTGCTTTGATCGGAATTATGGTAAACGATGGGCTGGTGCTTATTGGAAAATTTAACAACAACCTTAGGGAGGGGCAACTTTTTGATGATGCATTATTGAACGCTGGAAAATCCCGATTCAGAGCGATCTTTTTAACTTCAATTACTACGGTGGCAGGTTTAGCTCCCTTACTACTTGAAAAAAGTAGACAAGCGCAGTTTTTAAAGCCCATGGCTATTTCCGTGTCTTATGGAATAACTTTTGCAACTCTTTTAACGCTGATTGTACTTCCCATCTTTTTGTCCTATAGTAATCAAATTAAGGTTTATCTAAAATGGCTTTCCAGTGGAAATTTCCCTTCAAAGGAAGCGGTAGAAAGAGCCCTTAAAGAGAAAAAGGACGAGGAAAAAATGAAAGCAGTAGAAGGATCAACAATAGAATAATTATGAATAAAATCCATACTATTTTAGTTGGTATAGCACTGAGTTTTTCTAGTGTTTATGGCCAAGATATTTTGACGAAAGAAGATGCATTAGCATTGGCTTTAGAAAACAATTTTGGAATTCAAATCTCCAAAAACACCACTGAAATTGTTAAAAACAACAGTGAAATCCTTAATTCAGGATTTTTGCCTACCGTCTCTTTGAGTGGGGGAGGCAATTTAAACGCTTCGGATTCTGAGATTGCATTTCCGGGTCAGTTTTTAGAAGATGGTTCGCCACGTCCAAACACCAACTTGGACAATCAAGAGTCCAAACGATATAATGCAGGAATCAACCTTAATTATACCCTTTTTGATGGTCTAGGAAGAAAATACAACTACAAAAGACTCAAAGAACAGTACGCATTGAGTGAATTACAACTACGTCAAACCATCGAGCAAACCATCTTGCAATTGTTTAGTGTGTATTTTAACGTTGCCCAACTGACAGAGACGACTGCAAATTTTCGGCAGACCTTGGCCGTTTCTAAAGTGAGACAAAAACGTGCTGAAAGTGCCTTTGCTTTTGGTCAAAGCAACAAGCTTGCGGTGCTAAATGCGCAGGTTGATGTAACCAACGACAGTATAAATTTGTTGCAAACGATACAAGAATTAGACAACGCCAAAAGAGATCTTAACCTGATCTTAAATCAGCCCTTAGACCAAAACTTTGAAGTGGATACACAAGTCAATTTTATTCCTGAAGTCCAAATTGATTCTTGGATTGAAACCGCAGATCAGTTTAATGTTGACCTCTTGCAGCAAAAAAGTTTGAATCAAATTAATGCCTATGATTTAAAAGTAAGCCAGTCTGGATATTTGCCTTCTCTTGGTCTAGTTGGATCTTATGGTTGGAATTTGAATCAAAGCCCGCGTTCTGCCTTTTTTCCGGGAACAAACAATGCCACCCTGTCTTTGGGGATTGGTGCAAACTTGACATGGAATTTATTTGATGGTGGAAGAACGATCACGCAAGTTAAAAATGCAAAAATCACTTTTGACAACCAAAAATTACAGGAGCAAGAAATCCAGTTGACCTTTGAACGTGATGTACGCAATGCCCAACAGCGGTATCAAAATGCTATTAAAATTTATGAAATTCAAGATAAGCAGGTTGAAACAGGAACTTATAATTTTGAACGATCAGAAGCACAATATAAGTTGGGGTCAATAACAGCAATAGAATTTAGGCAAGCACAAATTAATTTGAGAAATGCGCAGATTCAAAGAGCGGCTGCTAAATATCAAGCAAAGTTGGCGGAACTCCGACTCATCCAGTTGAGTGGACAACTCTTAAACGTCAATCTGTAAGGGGGAGGATAGAAATATGCTCGAAGTGCTTCTTGATTTTAGTGAAATTTTAAGTGCTTTTGACGAGTTTTCCTTAAATCTTTTTCCCCTTGCGATGACTAGACATTGGTGAACAACAAGATGAGCAGCTGTCGCTCCGCAAAAGCGATCCCCTTTTTTCTGAAGGAAATAAGCTTTTGTATTTTTTTATGATCTCAACAAAAGAGGACAGTACGTTCACAGTTCGGAAGAATTTTAATTTCACTAAATTTCAATGAAATTAAAAAGCATGAGTCTTTTAAATACAAGTTACTGGGAACAACAATCGTTCACCGATTATGATTACGTCATTGTGGGAGGAGGAATCAGTGGTTGTTTTACTGCCTTGACCTTGGCGCAACTGAACCCAAATAAACGTATTGCGATGTTGGAGAGTGGACTTTTTCCGAATGGTGCAAGTACCAAGAACGCTGGATTTGCTTGTTTTGGTTCCCTCACCGAATTGGAAGCCGATTTAGAACAAATGAGTGAAACAGCATTGGTGGATTTGGTGTCCCTGAGGTATGAAGGACTGCAAAGACTGAGAGCAAGTTTAGGTGACCGTGAAATTGGCTATAAAGCCGATGGTGGGTATGAACTCTTTTTTGACGCTCAGCCAACGTTAGAGCAACGAATTGAACGAATGAATGAATTGCTTTTCCCCCTATTTAGAAAGCGCATATTTCAAACTGCCCAACATCAAATCAAACATTGCGGATTTTCATCAGCAGCCCTTACTACTTGTGTTTTCAACCCCCTTGAAGGAACTCTGGATACCGGAAAAATGATGTGGGCTTTACAGCAAAAATTGATGCAAATGGGCGTTAAAATTTTCACCCAAACGCCCCTAATTGATTTTGAAGAAACCCCTTCGAAAATAAGCCTTCGAGTGAAAACCTTGAATGATCATCAGCAGCTCAATGCACAACAAGTCGCTTTTTGTACCAATGCATTTAGCAAGGAATGGTTTCCGAAAGAAGAAATATTTCCGGGTAGAGGGACCATAGTAGTGACCAACAAAATAGAAGGTCTGACCTGGGAAGGAGGATTTCATTACTACCAAGGCTATCGGTATTTTAGAACGGTAGATGGGCGATTGTTGCTGGGCGGAGGGCGTGAACTGGATTTGAAAGGGGAACAAACCACCGCTTTTGGGATCAACCCACAAATTAAGGCGGCTTTGTTGGAAGATATCAAGAATTTTATTTTACCCAATACCCCTTTCACTATCGATTATGAGTGGAGTGGTATTATGGCTTTTGGGAGAAGCAAAAAACCTATTGTAAAACGCATCACCCCTCGTATTGTATTAGGCGCCCGATTGGGCGGAATGGGCGTAGCCATCGGATCCGAAATTGGGAAAGCTACCGCGGATTTACTTATGACTCAATAAGCCAAAAAATCTTTATTGAGGATTGACAAAAGCGTCCAATTCCGCCTCCGAAATATTGGGATTTGCCCCTTCACTTGCAGCCACCAACGCTCCCATCCCACACGCACGATTCAAAGTTAGTTGCAAGTCACGCTGCTGAAGAATTCCGGAAATTAAAGTTGCTAAAAACGAATCTCCAGCACCCACCGTATCTTTCACTTTTACTTTATAGCCACTGTTGTAATAGAACGAATGGTGATGAAATAGCATAGCTCCATGACTTCCCTTAGTTACGCAGATATAATCTGCTTGCGTTATTTCTTGAATGTATTTCAGATGTTGGTCTAAAGAATGAAAGGGAGATCCGAGTTGTTCAGCGATTTCGTACAATTCATCATCATTGAATTTGATCATATGTGCCGCTTGCATCAACTTTTTAAGAGAGGAAAGTGTGTAATAGGGAGCTCTTAAATTAACATCAAAAACACTAAAGGGTGCTTTGACAAGGAGTGCTTCCAGCGTTTTTGCAGCATCCGACCGCGCAATAAGACTTCCAAAAATAAAAGCTTTGGATTGCGCCACCGCTTCCACCGCTTCGTTCTCCAGAGCGATATGATCCCAAGCTACATTTTCATTGATGGTATAGGACGCCGCGCCGGTTGAATCCAAACTAACGCTAACAGTGCCCGTGGGATGGTAGGTGTCATATTGCAGTAATGCTTTATTCACACCGATAGCGTCCATTTGCGTTTCAATTTCTTTTCCTAAGGCATCTGTTCCAATACGACTGATAAAACCGACTTGATTTCCCAATTGATGGAGACTGCAAGCCACATTAAAAGGGGCTCCTCCAATTTTTTTACCTTGAGGAAAAATATCCCAAAGGACTTCTCCAAAACATATAATCTCCGTTGATTTCATTTTTCGAAAGTATGAAGAAAGTATGATTTTTTATGCAATATGTTAAAGGAGGGTTTAAATTTGTGTTCTACGACAACAACAATTCGTATGCTATTCCATTGATGACAAGCCTCTCTTATTCGACGATCAAACAAGGTGCACAAGGATTGTGCATGCTATTTGTTTATTTTTTGTTACTATTTTTCAGCACCACCGCATGGGGACAAAAGAAAAATGATGCCTATCGATTGCCCATAAAAAAAAGTATAGATCCGATTGTCATTGACGGTCGTTTAGACGAAATCACTTGGGAGCAAAGTGCTGTTGCAAAAGATTTTTTTATGATTACTCCGGTGGATACCGAAAAAGCACATCAACAATCGGAAGTGCGTGTAACCTACGACGATACCTATTTGTATATAGCAGTCATTTTTTTTAATACGGAAGTCCAAGGGGATTATAATGTAGAATCTTTAAAACGAGATTTTTCATTCAGTAAGAACGACAATTTGTTGATTGCGATGGATCCGTTCAACAACCTGACCACGGGTTTCTCATTTGGTTTGAATGCTTTTGGAGCGCAATGGGACGGTACCATGTATGATGGTGGGAGAGTGGATCTGAATTGGGATACCAAATGGTATTCTGAGGTCAGTTTTGATAACGAACGTTGGATTGGTGAATTGGCCATACCCTTCAAATCCATACGCTATCCTTCGGGCAGCAAAGAATGGGGAATTAACTTTGGTCGACTGGATTTAAAAGCCAGTGAAAAATCAAGTTGGGCACCTGTTCCTCGCCAGTTTCCATCAGTTTCTTTGGCTTTTACTGGCGTATTGGTTTGGGATGAAGCCCCACCAAAACAATCGGGCAATACCTCCATTATTCCTTATGCATTGAGTAGTGTTGGAAAAATGCACCCAAGTCCTACAGACGTCCATGCAAAAATTGGAGGAGATATCAAATACGGACTCAGTTCCTCTTTGAATTTGGATGTTACTGTAAATCCGGATTTTTCACAATCGGAAGTGGATCAGCAAGTGACCAACTTGGATCGTTTTGAACTTTTTTTTCCAGAAAAAAGACAGTTTTTCCTTGAAAATGCAGATTTGTTTTCAAATTTTGGATACCCCACGCTGCGACCCTTTTTCTCACGTCGCATCGGTTTGGAAAACCCCATCAGTTACGGGCTTCGCCTGAGCGGAAACCTCAATGAAACCTGGCGGATAGGACTTATGGATTTGCAAACACCCAAGCAAGAATCCACCCAAGTGAATGCGGAAAACTTTGCTGTACTTTCCCTCCAAAAAAAGGTGTTTAAACGCTCTAATATTGGATTTATATTAGTCAACAAACAGCAATTCAACAGCTTTAACGCGCCCCAAGGATCCAATGCTTATAATCGAAACTTGGGTATAGAATACAATTATGCTTCCTCAGATAATATTTGGAATGGAAAACTCCTCTACCTAAAAACTTTTGATAGTGAAGGAACCGGTGAACATGCGGATGGATTTGCAGCGCATCTGGAGTATAAGGCAACTCGGTGGGAGGCTCGTTTGCAGCAGGAAATCATTGGGGAGAACTTCGAAGTAGAAGTAGGTTTTGCCCCTCGTAAGGGCTATTTTAAAACCTTAGGAAAATTGGCGCATTTGTTTTATACCCAAAAAACAGTGGGTTTGCTTTCTCACGGTCCCGAGATCAATCGGTCTTATTATTTTTCTCCCAATTTGGATAAAACCGATCAAATCGACCGTTTTTCCTATAATTTTAATTTCAATAATCGAAGTGCTTTGGAATTGTCCTATCAAGACCAATACGTACAACTGACCGCCCCATTTGATCCGACCCGCACTTCGGGTGTCTATTTACAGCGGGGCAGCGAACATCAGTGGGGACAATGGGGTTTGGCATTTAATTCCCGACCGCAAGATCGGTTTACCTATACACTGGAAAGTACTTTTGGAGGATACTACAACGAAGGACGTCGGATTGGAATCAACAGCACCATGGGGTATCGTTTTCAACCCATTTTGGGATTAAGTGCCATAGTGAATTACAATCAGATACAACTAGCAGCACCCTGGGAAGACACCTCGTTTTGGTTGTACGGATTTAAAGCGGATCTGACCTTGACCAACAAACTTTTTTTCACCAATTTATATCAATACAACGAACAATTGGGATTGTGGAATTTCAATTCCCGTTTCCAGTGGCGTTATCAACCCGCATCGGATATCTATCTGGTATTCAACAGCAGCGAAGTGAATTTCCCTACCTATGACCAACAGTGGAGTTTGACTTTAAAAATCAATTATTGGTTAAATTTATAGGGGGATAGTAATTTGAAAAATAAGAAAGGAAATGAATCGTAAACACCTATAAAATATTTCTGTCAGAGCAACAATAGATACGAGTAAGAAATATTATATTTGCAATCGAAATCCGGACGCGTAGCTCAGCTGGATAGAGCATCTGCCTTCTAAGCAGACGGTCACAGGTTCGAATCCTGTCGCGTTCACCACGTATTCTTTAAGAGGTCGTCCAAAAGTAATTTTAGACGACCTCTTTTTATTTTTAGTTACGTTGCGACAATACTTTTAGAATATCTTCTAATAGTTTGGTCTGACGTTCCAAATGATGCATCATTTCGCGATCTAATATTTTTTGTTCAATGGTTCTGGTTTTGTTGAAATATTTCATGACTAGGGTTTTAAGTTAATCTAAGATACGAAATTGATAGAAAAGTTAGTTCTTGAAAACAACAATTTAGAAAAAAATATTAATTCAAAATCGATTCCGTATGCAAAGGGTTTTGGAATCAGAAAAAAGTTAAAATTTATCCTGTGAATGTAGAATAGCATGTACATTTGGAGCAATTATTTTTTAAATAAAACATTTATGAAAATAGGAATCCCTAAAGAAATTAAACCCCAAGAAGCGCGTGTTGGAGTTACTCCAGCAGGGGCTCAAGCATTGATTCAATCAGGACACGAGGTCTATGTTCAAAAAGGAGCGGGTTTGCTCAGCGGCTTTGAAGATTTTTCTTACAAAGCTGTGGGTTGCCAACTTGTAGACAGCTTGCAAAGCGTTTATAAAACAGCGGAAATGATCATCAAAGTCAAAGAACCCGTGGAAGAAGAATATGCATTCATTCAGCCAAATCAATTGCTGTTCACCTATTTCCATTTTGCCTCCAGTGCCGCCTTGACTCATGCAATGATTGCCTCCAAAGCCATTTGTTTGGCTTATGAAACGGTTTCGGAAAACAATAAACTACCCCTATTGATTCCTATGTCCGAAGTCGCCGGAAGAATGGCGACTCAGGAAGGGGCTAAGTATTTGGAAAAACCACAAGGGGGTTTTGGAATTTTATTGGGAGGTGTTCCTGGCGTTGCTCCAGCCCATGTAATGGTATTAGGAGGGGGAATAGCGGGTACAGAAGCTGCCAAAATGGCTTCTGGCCTAGGAGCCAACGTAACCATTTTTGACAATAATCTAGATCGGCTTCGGCATTTAGAAGACGTGATGCCCTCCAATGTAACTCCCATGTTTTCAAACACCTATAATATAGAAAAGGAAATTCAGCGTTCGCATCTTATCATCGGAACGGTATTGATACCCGGTTCAAAAGCCCCAAAACTGATCACTAAGACGCATCTTAAAACCATGATGCCGGGAACGGTATTGGTGGATGTGGCCATTGATCAAGGGGGATGTTTTGAAACCAGCGAACCCACTACCCACGAAAATCCCATACGTGTCAAAGAAGGTATTATTCATTATGCCGTGACCAATATGCCCGGAGCAGTACCTAACACCTCTACCATCGCCTTGACCAATGCTTCCCTTAAATACGCTTTACAATTGGCCAACAAAGGGTGGAGAAAAGCTTGTCAAGAGAATCAGGCTTTGCAACGAGGTTTAAACATCGTTCAGGGTAAAGTGGTTTATAAAGAAGTTGCAGAAGCTTTTAATTTAGAGTATATTGACAGTTCATCCATATTAAACTGAACATTTTGGAATACACTCCTGCTCAAATTAACCGTTATACCTTTTTTAAGCTTCCCTCGGTTTGGTGGTGTGGGATTCGAGTAAAAGAAATAAATGCGCAAATCTGCAGGGCTGCAGTTCAATTACGCTGGTTTAATCAAAATCCATTTCAGTCTATTTTTTGGGCCGTTCAAGGGATGGCAGCAGAATTGACCACAGGAATGCTCTTGGTGCGAGAAATTGAAAAGAGTAACAAAAAAGTCTCTTTTTTGGTGCTGAACAACAAAGCTGGTTTTTCCAAAAAAGCACGGGGAAGAATTGTTTTTCAATGTGATCAAGGTAAAATTGCTGCGGAAGCCATCGCAAGTTTGAGTCCCGAAAACAAAACACGAACCTTATGGTTGAGTTCCACAGGGGTGGACGAACAGGGCGACCAAGTCTCACATTTTGAATTTGAATGGACATTATTATTAAAAAACACCGATTCAACCGCTTTAAACTAACACTATGAAAAATTCAATTTTTAATTCGTTGCAACTTCCCGTCGTGGCGGCTCCAATGTTTCTTATTTCGGGACCTCAAATGGTCATCGAATGTTGTAAAAACGGCATTGTTGGTACATTTCCAGCATTGAATCAGCGCAGCTCAGAGGGGTTTGAGGCGTGGGTTGTTGAAATTAAAACAGCACTGGCAGCCTTTGAAGAAGAAACGGGGAAAAAAGCTGCTCCGTTTGGGGTAAATCTTATTGTCCATCCGACCAACCCCAGGGTTCGTGAGGATTTGGAAATTTGTGTCAAACATCAGGTTCCTTTGATCATTACCTCTTTGGGTGCTGTCCCCGATTTGGTAGCTGCCGTTCACAGTTATGGGGGACTGGTTTTTCACGACATCATCAAAAAAAGGCATGCCGAAAAAGCTACTGAAGCCGGAGTTGATGGATTGATACTTGTGGCTGCAGGGGCGGGAGGACATGCCGGAACGCTACATCCTTTGGCATTGATTAATGAAATTAAATCCTTTTTTAATAAAACAATTTTGCTGTCGGGGTGTATCAGTACCGGCAATGATATTGCCAGTGCGTTGCAAATGGGAGCAGACTTGGCGTATATGGGTACCCGTTTTATCAATGTAGAAGAAAGTATGGCCGATGCTGCCTACAAGGAAATGATTATCAACAGCAAGGCAGAGGACATCATCTATACGGCTGCTGTTTCCGGTGTTAATGCCAGTTTTTTACGCCCTAGCTTGGAAGCTATGGGCATCACTGAAGCGCAATGGAAACAAACTAAAAAAATTGATTTAGGTCATGAATTGGAAGCCGCCCAGGCGGAAGCCAAAGCCTGGAAAACCATCTGGTCGGCAGGGCAGGGGGTAACCAGCATACACGACATTAAACCCATTGCGGAGTTGATTGCACAACTCAAAAATGAATTTATCTCAGCGCTTCAAAAGCAGCAAACCTATTTGGATAAATACCGCTAAAAATCCTTGGTCAAGGAACGTACAATTTTATTGGCTGCCAAAAACTCTTGCAACACCACTTTTATTGCAGTATAGGTAGGTACGGCAACTATCATCCCAACGGGACCAAACAAAGTGCCAGAGGCAAGAATGACGATGAAAATTTCTAAGGGGTGAGATTTTACACTGTTGGAAAAAATAATGGGTTGGCTAAAAAAATTGTCAATCAACTGCCCTACGATAAATCCAATCATCACATAAATGGTTTTCGGTAAAATAACCGTACTAAAATCCGTATCTATATTGCTGTTCATGGTGAGCAAGAGCATTAATATCCCGCCTATGATAGGGCCCAAATAGGGAATTAAATTGAGTAATGCACATAAAAAAGCAATCACAAAAGCGTTTTCAATTCCGAAAATAAATAGTACTAAACTATAGATGATCAACAATATTGAAATTTGTAGCAATAGCCCTAAAAAGTAACGGGAAAGCAGATTTTTAATTTTTTCAAAAGACTTTGCCACGCGCCCTTCAACTTTATTGTTGACCAAGGTTAAAATGGATCGTTCCAACATATTGCTGTCCTTCAGAAAGAAGAAGAGGATAAACAAAACGGAAAAAAGACCGATGGTAAACCCCCCTAAAATTTCTAGAATTTGATTTAGAAACTCCGGTAAAAGCGAAAGATTTACATTTTTAAAGAGGTTTTCAGTAGAAAGTTGCTGATCCCAAAAACGACTGTCCAGTTGAAAGTAAACACTGATTTGTTCAATTAACTGCGCCACTTTTTCTTTTAAACTATCCACATCCAAGAGTGATAGGTTTTCCCCTTGATGAATGAGTAAAGGGACAAATAAAGAGATGATAAAAGTCAATGCGCCCAACAACACCAACAAGGTGACGACCGTGGAGAGCAAATTGCTGAAGTGCAATTTTTTTGCTAAAAATTTGTTGATGGGGCGACCAATAAGGCTCATGACTGCTGCAATGGCGATATAAACAATCAGACTTTGCAATTGCCATAAAATCCAAATCAATAGGGCACCGAGCAATAGTTGGACAACAGCCCAAACAATTCCGGAGGTAAGTTCTTTTGAATTCATTGGTTTAAAGATAGGAAACTTATTTTATAAACGGCTGTTTAAAAGGAGGCTATGACAGCCTAATAAACCAGCAGTTTCAGTGCGAAAACGTTGAGGTCCCAAACTAATCATGGTCACTTGTCGGGCTTCGGCAGCAGCGACTTCTTCGGGGCTAAAATCACCTTCCGGACCAATGAATAAAGTGGTGTGTTCTTCTTGCAGTGAAAGGGCTTTCAACGGAGTTTTGGGTTGGGGGTAACAATGGGCTAAATGACCAGTCCCCTGAAGTTGGGCTAAAAATGGGTGAAAAGCTTGCATTGGATGTAATTGGGGAATAAAATACTGTTGGGATTGTTTTAGTGCCGCCACCATAATTTTCTGCAGTCGTTCGGGTTTGATGACTTTGCGTTCGGAATGCTGACAGAGTAGGGGTGTAATGCTTTGGATGCCTAATTCAGTAAGTTTTTCCACCAACCATTCCATACGGGACATATTTTTGGTAGGCGCAATGGCCAAGTGCAATTGTCTTTTTGCCATAGGAAATTCCTCCACCTTTTCAATTACAGCAACACTACCGCGTTCGGCAACAAAATCCAAACGTCCTTCCCAAGCCAAACCTTTTCCATTGGTGACACGAATTAAATCCCCGGACTTTTTTCGTAATACTTTGTACAAATGCTTACTTTCTTCATTTGAAAATCGAACGTTTTGAGTGTCCTTTTTGATATGTTGATCAAAGAATAAAGTCATTAAAAAGGGAGTCTAGCTTGGGCAACATCGCTGAGTTGACCAAAGGATTCTTGTTGCATTTTATAATAGCCTGCAATCCCTATCATGGCGGCATTATCGGTGGTGTATTCGAGGGGCGGGAGATGAATTTGCCAAGCTTGGGAAGTATGTTTTTCTTCTAATCGTTTACGGATTTCGGAATTGGCAGCAACACCGCCTCCAATGGCAATGCGGTTGATCTGGGTGCTGGCTACAGCGGCACTTATTTTTTCTAGAATAATACTTACCAATACCCGCTGTAAAGAAGCACAAATGTCCGCTTTATTTTCCTCAATAAAATGAGGTTGGGTTCGCTCCATCTTTTGAATAAAATTGATAAAAGCTGTTTTTACCCCACTGTAACTGACATCAAAACCATCTACTTTGGGAATCGGGAAGTCAAACGTATTCGGATTCCCTTTTTGCGCCCAACGATCCAATGCCGGACCGGCCGGATAGTCCAATCCAATCCGTTTACCACACTTGTCAAAGGCTTCTCCAATGGCATCGTCCAAAGTCGTACCAATGACTTCCATTTCAAAATGACGATCCACTTTGACAATTTGTGTATGTCCGCCGGAAAGGGTAATTCCCAAAAAAGGAAAGTCCGGGGTTTTTAATCGTTCATCTTCAATGAAATGCACCAGCAAATGAGCTTGCATATGATTGATTTCCAAAAGTGGAATACCCAGCGACCAAGCCAAAGACTTGGCAAAAGAGCTTCCGACCAACAATGATCCCAATAATCCTGGACCTCGAGTATAAGCGATTGCGGATAGCTGATTTTTGTCGATATTTGCATCGTTCAGTGCCTTATCCACCACCGGGACAATTTTTGATTGATGTGCTCTAGACGCCAATTCAGGAACAACTCCGCCGTAAATGCGATGGACTTCTTGATTTGCAATGCAATTGGAGCGCACTTTGCGATCTTTCAATACCGCTGCTGCGGTGTCGTCGCAAGAAGATTCGATCGCCAAAATATAAGTGGGTGGATGCACGTTTTAGTTTTTTTAAACGTTACAAAAATAAACGATTAACATCAAAAAGCGGTATAAAATAATAAGCTTGATTTTCGGAGGAATCCTCTCCCTAATACTGCTATTGTTTTTGATTTTGTTAATTCCGGCGGTTCAAACACAAATTGCATATTATTTTGTGAATAAAATAAACGCCCAATCCGAGCAGCAATTTGAGGTGGATCAAATTTTGATGAAAATCAACGGACAGGTGGAATTGAAAAAAGTACGTATTCAAGACCACCATCAAAATCCATTGCTGTACATCGCTTCGATGTCTACTTCCATTAAGGATTTGAAAGCGATCATGGAGGGTGATTTTGGTTTAGAGACCCTAGACTTGGAAGGTTTGGAGCTTAATCTCACCAAATACAAATGGGAAGAAACGCATTCTTTGGCGTTGTTGTTTGAGCGTTTTAAAACGAATCGTGAAGACAAAAAACTCCTTAAAATTGGAGTCCAAAGCATTGCCGTATCAGCTGGTTTCTTTCAATATACAGACCTGACGGAAACGATATCCAAAACATTTATGCTCCAAGATATTTCACTTTTGGCAACAGCATTGGCATTAAACGATGATCAAATTGATCTCAGCCTTTCGAGTATGGATTTTGGAATTCCGAACAGCCTTTTGGAACGCGGACAATTTTTTGGCCAATTGCATTACGATCCTTGTTTGTTAGAAGTTAACGCTCTTGCACTGAAAAGCGAACACTTGGATGTTGGTGGAAAAGTAATTTTAGAGAATGACCAAGCCAGCTTTTCGGATTTCAGCAGCAAGGTTACAATTACCTCGGAGCTAAGAGGAAGTTTTGCTTTACAAACACTAAGGGAAGACTCAGACTATTTCAAAAACACATCCCCTTTGTTTTTTGAATGGACTTCTGAGGGAACGCTCAATGCGTTGAACTTTTCTACTTTAACGCTTTCACATCCCGATTTATATTACCAAGGAGCACTTACTATTCAATCCCTTTTTGTTCCAGAGCAATTACAGTTTAAAACCGAATTCTCAAAATTTAGTTGGAAACCGAAAGCTTTTTTAATAGCTGAAGGGAAAGCACTCAAACTCCCAAAATCATTGAACGTATTAGAGCAAATCGATTTAAACGGAACATTTGGTTTTGGGAAAAAAGAGTTGAAGTTTGATCTTGCTATGGAGACCAACCTAGGTGATCAAATCATTAAAGGAGGGGTGGACAGGATCATCTTTAATAAATCAAAACGTCATAGCGCTTCTTATCATTTCGATTTTGATTTTAATCAATTTCGTTTTGGGAGCTTATTAAAAAAACCACAAGCACTCACCCTTTCAGGGCCTTTAAAAGTAAGCGGAAAAGGACTTACGCTGGAAAATGCGAAAGTGAATTGGGAAGCCGAAGCGCTCGTCCTAGAGTTACAGGATATACCCATAGAGCGCCTATCTTTTCAAGGAAGTTTGCAGCAGCAGCAGTTACGGAGTACGCTTCGTTCCGATTCCAAAGTGCTGAAACTTAAAAGTGATGTGCTTTTTGATTTCACCAAACCCATTCCATCCTATTCGTTGGTTGCCAATTTGGAACAGTTTGATCTCAATGTGCTCAATCCCAATTTGGGAGGGGGCAAGGCGCTTTTTAGTTCGGTTGTATTGGCCAATTTCGAAGGAACTTCCCTTAATGATATAAAAGGATCGCTCAGACTGTCTTCTGCAATGTTTGAAAATAGAGATAAAACCATAGCGATCAATCCTATTGCGATTCGACAATCCATAGAGGGGAATAATACCACGCTAGCCATTGAAAATACAGATTGTATCTCCGGCAGTATTAAAGGCTCATTTTTTTCCAAAGAACTCCCGCTGCTCTTCCAAAATGCCATTCAAAAGGTGTACACTTTCTTACCGCAAGTAAACACCCGTCCCGATCAGAATTTTGATTTTAGGTTTATTATTTACAGTAAAATTTTAGATGTTTTATATCCGGATTTAAATATTGATAAAAACATCAACATCAATGGCACGGTGGCTGCCGGAGAAAAACGCTCCATCATCAATGTGGACTCTCCACTATTGACCTTGGGAACTTCAAAGTTCACCAATCTTCATTTTCAGTTGGATACGAAAAACCCAATTTTCAACACTTTTGTGAGTGTAGATGCCTACAAGGATAAAAACAATTCCATCCAAAACTTTAATATGATCAGCACTACGCTCAAAGATACTTTGTATTTTAGAACAGAGTTATTGGGCGGATTGGAGCAACGCGACCGATATGAACTCAATTTTTTTCATACACGAGACCCACAGGGAAATTCACATTTTGGACTTCAAAAGTCTACTGTGGATTTTAAAGGAAATCTTTGGGAGCTCAATCCAGAAGATGAAAAAACGGGGCAAATTGTCTACAATCCTTCTATTTCAAAAATAGCGGTCTCAAAACTTTTATTCCGATCCGGAGCACAAGAAATTCAATTCTCCGGAAACACCATCAATGCGAATAATCGTGCATTAAATCTTTCACTGAAAAATGTAGCTCTTGAAGGCTTTTTCCCCCAACGGGAAACTTTGCAAGTAGCGGGAAAAGCCAATTTGGAATTGTTCTATGAAAGGTCACCAGAGCGGAATCAATTGGTGTTGCAAACAAATATTGATGATTTGGTGGTGAACAAGGAACAATTGGGGAGGCTATCCTTCCATTCACAGGGCAATACAAAATTGAACTCCTATAACTTTGATATGGGGATACGCCAAGGGCAGACCAATTCGCTCGAAGTTGACGGTAGCTTTCTTAAACTCGACACGGCCTCATTGAATTCTAACCTTCGTTTTAACAATTTTGACATTTCATTTTTGTCGGCCTTGGGCAAAACCGCCATCAACCGTATCCGAGGAAAAGTAAGTGGAGACACCACGCTTTGGGGTCCATTGGAAAACTTACAACACAACGGAAATTTACAATTGACCAACGGAGGATTTGCCATCCCTTTTTTAAACACCGATTATACTACTGCATTGGCCAATGTTCGGTTGTACAATCAAACTTTTGATTTTGAAAACACCCCCTTGGAGGATACAGAGGAAAATACACAAGCCAACCTGAAAGGGCAATTTTCGCATACCAATTTCACGGACTGGGATGCAAATTTAGACATTACTTCCCCACGAATCATGATTCTAAATAAACCCCAAGAGGAAAATGTGTTATTTTTTGGGAAAGGCTATTTGGACGGAAGTGTGGGGGTGAGTGGTCCGACAAATAATTTATTGATTTCAGTCGAAGGAACAACGGAGAAAGGGACTTCCATCAAAGTGCCTTGGGCAGAAGATTATGGAATTTCGGAATCCAATTTTATTGAATTTATTGATAAAAAGCGAATGAATAATCCATTGACCGCTCAAGAAGAAAACCCCTCTTTGAAGCAAATTAACGGTTTGGAAATGGAATTTGAATTGGACATCAACAACAATGCTGAAATCGAAATTGTGATCGATCAAGATTCCGGAAGTTTCCTCAGGGGTAGTGGGGCAGGGAATATGTTTATGGAAATCAATACCAACGGAAAGTTTAATATGTGGGGCGATTTCATCACTTTTAACGGAATCTATAATTTTAAAAATCTAGGGGTTCTAGACAAAAAATTTGAGGTAAAGCCCGGTGGAACGATTGTTTGGGAGGGCAATCCTTTGGGAGCAATTATGGACATCGAAGCGGTATACGAAGTACCTGGTGGTGCCAATCCGGCCTTGTTGCTGGACAATCCCAATTTCAATAAAAAAATTCCAACCGAGGTAATCATCCGCCTTCAAGGCAATTTGTTAAAACCCGATAACCCCATTTTTGAAATTGATTTTCCCAACACGAGTGGTACGGTGGCTTCGGAGATTAATTATCGCCTTTCGAGCCCGCAGCGAAGTCAACTGCAAGCCATTTCGCTTCTTTCCCAAGGTATTTTTATCAATGAGGTGAGTGTTTCCATGCAAGGAATCACGAATAATTTATACCAAAAAGCTTCGGATATTTTTAGTGAATTGTTGGGAGAGGAAAATGATAAGCTGAAAGTTGGAATCGATTACTTACAAGGCGACAAAAATGCCGTTTTGGATATTGCCACCGAAGACCGTTTGGGTTTTACTTTATCCACCCAAATTAGTGATCGCATCTTGTTAAACGGTAAAATTGGAGTCCCCGTTGGGGGGGTAGAACAAACCCTCATTGTGGGAAATGTTCAAATTGATTTTATTTTAAATGAGGAGGGTTCGCTCAAAGCCAAAGTTTTTAATAAAGAAAATGAATTCCGCTATATCGGTGATGAGTTGGGATACACCCAAGGGGTTGGAATCTCCTATGATGTTGATTTTGACACTTTCAAAGAGATGATTTCGAAAATAACCCAAACCAGTGCGAAGTCTGCAAAATCAGAACCTACCATTGCGGGAAATACAGCAAATGCTGTAAATATTGATTTTGTCAATAAAAATTAAGCATATTTTCCACCCACGTTCGGCTATCTTAATTTAATCATTAAATTTGTGCTGAATTTGAATAAATGACTACAAAAATTAAACGTATCGGGGTGCTCACTTCAGGGGGCGATGCTCCGGGTATGAATGCTGCTTTGCGCGCTGTTGTTCGTGCGGCAGCCTATACATCTTTAGAATGTGTTGCGATCTACAGAGGTTATCAAGGACTTATCGAAAATGACGTCAAGTTGATGAATGCGCGGAGTGTCAACAATATCATCAATAAAGGAGGTACCATACTTAAATCCGCACGCTGTTTAGAATTTCGCACTCCAGATGGACGCAAGCGCGCATTTGAAAATATAAAGAAAAATAATATCGACGCCTTAGTGGTGATTGGAGGAGATGGATCCTTTACAGGAGCAATGATTTTTCAATCCGAATTTGGCATTCCTGTCATTGGAATTCCCGGAACTATAGACAATGATATTTATGGCACAACCCGAACCATAGGCTATGATACCGCCTTAAACACAGTGATTGAAGCGATTGATAAAATTAGAGATACTGCCATTTCCCACAATCGATTGTTTTTTGTGGAGGTCATGGGAAGAGATGCGGGTCATATTGCATTGAATGCAGGAATTGGAGCCGGGGCTGAAGAAATTTTAATTCCAGAGGAAGACATGGGCTTGGACCGTTTGTTGGAATCGCTCAAACACAGTGAAAAATCTGGTAAATCCTCCAGTATTGTTGTGATTGCTGAAGGTGATAAAACCGGGAAAAACGTTTTTGAAATTGCTCAATATGTCGAAAAAAACATGCCCTATTATGAGGTGCGTGTTTCTGTATTGGGACATATGCAAAGAGGCGGAAGCCCTAGTTGTTACGACCGTGTTCTAGCGTCTAGAATGGGCGTTTTTGCGGTGGAATCGCTTTTGGAGGGACAATCCAATGTAATGGTCGGGGTGAGCAATGATAAAATGATTTTGACCCCTTTGGCTAAGGCAATTAAAGGGAAATCAAAAATTGATAAAAATCTTATCCGAGTATCGGATATATTAACAGTATAAACACAAAAATCAAACATTAAAATTAGTATTATGGGAGTTAAATTAGGAATCAACGGATTTGGACGTATAGGAAGATTGGTATTTAGATCGGCCATGAAACAATCAGATGTAACCGTGGTAGGTATTAATGATTTATTAGACATCGACCATTTGGCGTATCTTTTACAATACGATTCTGTGCATGGAAAATACGATGGTACCGTTGAAGTAAAAGGAGATGCCTTGATCGTAGACGGACAAACGGTTAGAATTTCGGCGGAACGCGATCCTGCAGCCATTGGTTGGGGTGCTTTAGGAACGGATGTAGTTGCCGAATGTACCGGAATTTTTACCACCTTGGAAAAAGCCCAATTGCATATTGACGGAGGAGCCAAAAAAGTGGTTATCTCTGCACCTTCTGCAGATGCTCCTATGTTTGTTATGGGAGTGAATCACACGGCTGCAACTGCAGATCAAACCATCGTTTCCAATGCTTCTTGTACAACCAACTGTTTGGCACCTATAGCAAAAGTATTGGATGACAACTTTGGAATTGCAGAAGGATTGATGACAACAGTGCATGCTACAACAGCAACGCAATTTACAGTAGATGGTCCCTCACGAAAAGATTTTAGAGGTGGAAGAAGTTCTTTATTAAACATCATGCCAGCCTCTACTGGGGCAGCTAAAGCCGTTACCAAAGTAATTCCTTCTTTGGTTGGAAAACTTACAGGGATGGCTTTCCGTGTTCCTACGGCCAACGTTTCTGTGGTAGATTTAACGGTTCGTTTAGAAAAAGCAACGTCCTATGAAGAAATTAAAGCAGCCATGAAAAGTGCCTCACAAGGTGCGATGAAGAACATCTTAGGATATTGCGACGAGCCTTTAGTTTCTCAAGATTTTGTTGGAGACGTGCGCACTTCTATCTTTGATTCAGAAGCCGGTATGGAGCTCAATTCCAACTTCTTTAAAATTATTTCTTGGTACGACAACGAATGTGGTTATTCAAATAAATTGATTGACCTTGCCAAGCACGTTCACCAACTATAATCAGCGCGATATATGATTTTAGTTGTAGATAGCGGTTCTACCAAAACCGACTGGATTGCCATTGATGCGGAGGGAAATGTACTCTTTTCCACCCAAACTCTTGGTTTGAATCCACAGGTGCTTTCAAGTGCCATTTTAAATGAACGAATCATCAATAATTACGATTTGTTTCAAAACCGGATGAACGTCACCCAGCTATATTTTTATGGAGCTGGTTGCGGCGTAGCCTCCCCACAAGAGCGGATCCGTAAGGTTTTTGAACAGATTTTTGCAAGTGCCGAAATCAATATAAAAGAGGACACCTATGCCGCCGTTTACGCAACGGTAGACATACACCAAAAAGCGATCGTTTGTATCCTTGGGACAGGATCCAATTGCACCTATTACGATGGCAAAGATATTGAACAACGAGTCACTTCTTTGGGCTATATCTTGATGGATGAGGCCAGTGGAAATTTCTATGGTAAGCAACTGATTCGCAGTTATTATTTCAACAAAATGCCAGCGGACATTCGCGCTGCTTTTGAAAATGAGTATGACTTATCTCCCGATACGATAAAAGAAAATGTTTATCGAAAGGAAAATCCAAACACCTATTTGGCGACGTTTTCTAAGTTTCTTATTCAAAACAAAAGTGTTCCTTTATTCCAAGAGATCATCAAAAATGGTTTAGAGCGTTTTATCAATCATCAGATTTTGCAATTTGAAAATGCGAAAGAAGTCCCTGTCCATTTTATTGGCTCCATCGCTTTTTATCTGACCGAAGAAATACAAAGTGTATTGGAGGAAAAAGGATTGACCCTAGGACGTATTGTTCAGCGACCCATTGACCAACTGGTCAGTTTTCATAAAGACATGCTTAACAACTCTTTGGTCTAAACTGAGCTTTATTTTACAGCAATCATACTGATTTCCACACGAACCGACTTGGGCAGTGTTTTCACTGCCACGGTTTCTCGTGCTGGGGCTGTTGCCTCGTCAAAAAAGCTTCCATATACGCTGTTAACAGCAGCAAAGTTTTCCATGTTATCCAGAAAAATACTGGTTTTCACCACGTTTTCAAAATCCATATGAGCCGCTTTTAAAACTACTTTTAGATTTTTCATCACCAATTCTGTTTCTGCCTCAACCGTGTCGGATAGCAAAGTCATGGTTTCTGGAATTAATGGGATTTGACCGGACAAATACAGCGTGTCATTTACCAATACCGCTTGATTGTAGGGACCAATAGGCGAGGGGGCTTCCGGTGTGTTGATGATTGTTTTTTTCATATCAAAAGTTTTTAGAAGTAAAAGAAACCTAGCGTTTTTGTCGGTAGGGTTCACTTTGTTTTTCGTATTTAATATCACTCAAGAGTCCCGATTTGATCCCAATAAAGAAATTCCAAGAAGCACGATCACTGAAGGGAACCCAACTGAAATCAAGACGCCAGCTTTTCAAATCTCTGTTGAACCGAAGTTGGGTATAGGTAAACCCTTTTCCCTTAAAATCATATCCAGAAGAAAGTCCAATCTTCCATTTCGGAGTTAAATCCACATTGCCCGAAAACATTAAGGAATTGTTGGAAAAGTCTTGCTGCTTTCGGCTGTTGTTATAGGTGAGGGAATAGGCCAGTTTTAAATCCCAAGGAATTTTGGTTCGATAGCTCGGGTAAGTAGCAGTTTCCTTATTGTCGTCTTGGTTGAGCCGGCGATCCGTAAAATCATTCACTTTGCCAAAAAGGTCATCATCACGACCTCCGCTTGAAATGGATTCGTATTCATACGCTTCGAATTCCTCCTCTTCATCACCCTCAAATTGCGTACTCGAAAAGGAATAGTTTAAATTGAGGTTCCCACTGGTTAAGCGTAATAATCCACCACCAGCTTGAATGTTGTAGGTATTGATTCTTGAAAGTTGTTCATTGAGCGCATAGGGATCCATGGTGGCCGCCATATTAATACTCATTTTTCCTTTAAAAAAACTCAAGCCGGTGCTCATTCGGACGGGGCTCCACCGCAATGAATCGGCTGCAAAATTGTGAGAAGTTGCAATATTAAAATTATTTAAAAGCACAATTTTTTTAGGTCCGATCGCGGTACTGTCCTTATCTCGCACCTTGGCTTCAAAATTGTTTCCCAGGGATATTCCCATATTGTTGGAAAGCGCACGTGAGGGAAGTCCAAAAAGACTATTTCTGAAGCGGGTATATTCCGCAGTATTTCCTTCTGCATCCACAATATAGGTGTCATAGTATTTCTCAAAACTGGGTTTATTGCTGTAGCTGATCGAAGGTCTGATCGTATGTCGGATGGATTCTATCTTTTTCCCTGCTCCAAAATTGAAGGTTCCATAAACAGTTGTTCCCAAAGAGGCACTCAGATTGTACTGTCTAAATGTCCCAATTCCACTAAGGGTATCAAGAACCGCCTCACCTATCAAGGGATCGTAATCACGATAGCGCACCCGGTTTTGCGTCCAAATTTCTTCATAGTTGGCACTGGCGGAAATACTTAAATATTTTATTAATTTAAAATTAGTGCTCAGCGGAATACTGTGTTTCATCCCGCTTTTAGCAGCATCAAACATTTTTGCGGTAAATAAATTGTCCTCTGTAGTAATGATTCGATTTTCTGCTCTACCGGTATATTGAAAGTTTATGTTTTGAAGTATCCCTTTTTTAGCCCCCACCTTGGGTGCAAAAGGATAGATTCGCTCCATATTGGTCTGAAAAGTGGGCAAGGTTAGATTGACGGATTTGGACTTGGAATTTTGCGACATGGCTGTGGTCAATGAAACATTGACGCGTGGATATTCTGGAAAGCTACGTGCATAAGAAACCGAAGAGCTTAAGTTGTTGTTTAGAAAGTTGGCTGTATTTAACTGATTTACAGATTGCCTAAAGTAATCACTACTTCCAAAATTTACGGAGGCAGAGAAGGTGGAATTGGGACTGGATTTGGGGTCTTTCGAATGGGACCACCGCACGTTAAAGACGGTTGATTTTGAATAGTCCGGGAGACCGCGTTCTGAATTGATTAAATTTTCATAACTAAAACTAAAGTTCCCCCGAAATTTGTACCGCATATTGTATTGAGAATCGGAGCGAAATCCATAACTCCCATTGGTATAATAATCTGCAATCAACGAAAGATCAACAAAGTCAGAAATAGCAAGATAGTACCCCCCATTTTGAATATAAAAACCTCTTAAATTACTTTCTCCAATAGAGGGAACTATAAATCCAGACTCTTGTGTTTGAGAAGAGGGAAAATAGGCAAAAGGGAGTCCGACGGGGGTAGGCACGTCGGCGACAAACATATTGGTGGGACCCGTAATGATTTTTCCTCCGGGAATGATTTTTCCTTTTCGAATTTTAAAATAATAATCAATGCCTTCACTTTCATCTCCAACCAATTTACCAGCCGTGGTGACCCGTGCATCTTTTAAGAAAAACACCGAATCATTTTCTTTTTTGGTTAATGCCGCAAAAACATCCATGCCGTTTTGTGCCGATTTTGAATTCCAAATCAATGCTTTTTGTGTATCAAAATTAAACCGAATTGAATCCGGATTGACAACATTTCCGGCTTGTTTAAAATAGGGGTATTGTTCGGGACCTTTGGCAGTGTCCAATTCAATTCGTCCGGCATAAACCTCATTGATATCGTAATCCAAAACAATAATTCCGGCGCGCAGCTCAATGTCTTGATAATACAATTCAGCTTGATTAAAAAGGATGAGTTTGTTGTTTTTGCGATCGATTCGTACACAATCGATTGCTTTGTAGTTGACTTTGGCCAACAATAAAGGGGCTTTTTCTTGTTTGACAACAGGTTTTGGGGGAAGCGAATCAACAGCTTCTTGGGACCATACAATGGAGGTTCCAAAAGCAAAGATTAAGAATACGATAAAGGAAAACTTTGAATGCAATGCGATAAAGCCTAAATTTGTAGCTGTTTGATTTGGGTACCAAAATTAATGATATTTTAAGGATGTATAAAGAATTTACTCCCTTATTCTAAAAGACAGGCACATGCACCGATTTTCTTTCTATTTGTACTTCAGTTTTGCGTTACTGTTTTTGGCGCATTCCAAGCTAAATGGACAGTCGATCAACAGCAGCGATCAGGACTTTGTGGTGGTATTAGATGCTGGACATGGAGGAAAAGATTCCGGTAATTTGGGCTATAAAGGAAGTGGTTTTAAAGAAAAGAATATTGCCCTAAATATTGTATTACAGGTGGGAAAAATACTCGAAAAAACACCGGGAATAAAAGTGGTTTACACGCGAGACAAAGATGTTTTCATTGAATTGTACAAGCGTGCCGACATTGCCAATAAAGTGGATGCAGATTTATTTATTTCCATCCACTGCGATTCTTTTTCCAACCCCGAGGCCTACGGTGCCGGAACTTTTGTTTTGGGATTGCACGAAAACGAAAGAAACTTTAGAATTGCGCAAAAGGAAAATGCAGTGATCTATTTGGAGGAAGACTATGAAAAAAACTATCCCGGGTTTGATCCCAATAGTCCGGAATCTGTCATTAGTTTGTTGATGATGCAAGAAACTTATTTGGATCAGAGTATTGAAGCGGCCAACACTATTCAGCAGAGTTTTATAAAAAATCTAAATCGTAAAGATCGAACCGTAAAACAGGCGGGCTTTGCCGTATTGCGCAATACCTACATGCCCAGTGTGTTGGTAGAAACCGGATTTCTAACCAATGTGACGGAAGGAAAATTTTTAAATTCTTCCAAGGGGCAATCTCAAATGTCGAATGCCATAGCAAAAGCTATTTTAAACTATCGTAATATACTGGACAGCAGTGTTCAACATGAAACTGTTTTTCAAGACGACACGCCTTTGGACACGGGCAACGAGATAACTTCACCTGCCGTTGTTTTTAAGGTACAACTTGCTGCCGGGAAAAACGATTTACCCTTGAAATCCTATAATTTTAAAGGCTTAAACGAATTAAGCAAACAATATGATGGTAGCTTGTATCGCTATTTCTTTGGTAATGCGACTTCCTTCTCCAGTGCCAAAAAACTGCTTAACAAAGCAAAAAAGGCGGGCTATTCCAACGCTTTTTTAGTTGGTTTTGTCGAAGGAAAAAAAGTTTCATTGGAAGCTGCACTAGAGGCTATTCGATGATGCCATTAAAGAAAATATTAGTAATTTTGTTGAGCATCTAAAAAAAAATATTTTGAAGCTTTCTCGTGAGGTAAAAACTGCAATTCTAGTCATCGGTTGCATAGTTATGTTCATTTTTGGATTTAATTACCTCAAGGGGGCATCCGTTTTTGACCGTAACATCGAACTACATACCTATTACAATGAAGTTGAAGGTTTAATGTTGGGTGCCAAGGTCACCATCAATGGACTTTCGATCGGTAAAGTAACCGCCATTGATCTCAATGAAGACTATTCCAAAATTAAAGTAAGTTTTTCGGTGAGTGATGCGATGAATTTTTCCAAAGAAAGTGTTGCACAACTCTATGAAGCCGGATTGATTGGCGGAAAAGCCATTGCGATTTTACCGGTTATTGATCCCGCCCAACCGGTACAAGATGGAGATTTCTTATTGGGTGAAATCAAGCCCGGTTTGACGGAGTTGATCAACCAACAGGTCGCTCCACTTCAAAATAAAATAGAAGTTTTATTGACCAGTGCAGATTCCCTGTTTGCCGGGGTCAGCAATGTCCTAAATCATCAAACGCAAACCAATTTAAAAGAGTCGCTGGCGGGGTTCACCCTTACCATTCAAAAAATCAATGACTTGACCACTACATTAGACCGGATGCTTAGAGTCAACGAAAAAGCAATGGAAACCTCTTTAAGTAATATTGCCACGACTTCTGTAAATTTAGAGCGTTTGAGCGATTCGCTTTCAAGAATAAAATTAGCCGAAACCGTCAATGCTTTTAAAAATACCGCAACGCAGTTGTCTGCGGTACTTGCAAAAGTAGATCAAGGAGAAGGTTCTTTAGGAAAACTACTCCAAGAAGACACTCTTTATGACAACCTCAATCAATCTTCAGCGGCTTTGGAAGCCTTGTTGAGTGATTTGAAAGAACACCCCAAACGATATGTGCACTTTTCGATTTTTGGGCGTAAGGAAAAGCCATCCAACAACACCAATTAAACGAGGGAATGCATTATTTACCCAACATTATTTTTGCTATTTGCTGTCTTGGTGCCTTCGGACTTTTTTCGCGAAATATTATTCGCATACGCAAAAACATCTTAAATGGAAAAAAACTCCATCGTTCCGATCAAGCCAACCGCCGATGGAAAAATATGTTTTTGGTCGCCATTGGTCAAACCAAAATGGTGCGTCGCCCCGTTGCGGGGATTCTCCATATTCTTGTGTATGTCGGATTTGTGATTATTAATATTGAATTAGTAGAAATTATTTTAGACGGTCTTTTGGGAACACATCGCTTGTTTTCCTCTTTTCTTGGAGCTCTTTACACCGTTTTAATAGCTTCCTTTGAAGTCCTTGCTCTGGGGGTTTTGGTGGCGGTATTGTTTTTTTGGACCCGAAGAAATATTACACGGATAAAACGCTTTTGGGCGCCTGAAATGAAAGGCTGGCCCAAAAAAGATGGAAACTTTATACTGTACTACGAAGTCGTTTTGATGGTGTTGTTTTTAGGAATGAATGCTACTGATGCCTTGCTTCAAAGCAGAGCCATTGACCCCTATATTCAAGCCGGAGCCTTTCCTATTTCACAGTGGCTACAACCCCTTTTCACTCAGCTTTCTACGCCCCACCTGATACTCCTAGAAAGAACCTTTTGGTGGGCACATATTTTAGGGATTTTTAGTTTTTTAAATTATCTGTACTACTCCAAACATTTACATATCCTACTGGCGTTTCCCAATACTTATTATGCCAATTTGCAGCCCAAAGGGAAGTTTGCCGTCAATGGAGCAATAACCCATGAGGTTCAACTGATGTTCGACCCATCCACAATTGCATCAAGTGATACGTCCGCTGTTCCCGAAAAATTTGGAGCGAGTGAAGTGTATGACCTCAATTGGGTGCAATTGATGAATGCCTACAGTTGCACAGAATGTGGACGTTGTACGAGCGTTTGTCCGGCAAATCTTACAGGTAAAAAATTATCTCCTCGAAAAATCATGATGGATACTCGCGATCGTATGGAGGAGTTGGAACGAAGAACACCAGCGGATAAAGGAGGGGAAGTGTCCGACGGAAAACAACTTTTGGGCGACTATATCACGCCCGAAGAAATATGGGCTTGTACCTCATGTAATGCGTGTGTAGAAGCCTGTCCCATAGAAATTGATCCGCTGTCTATTATCATGGATTTACGCCAATTTTTGGTAATGGAACAATCTGCCGCCCCCAATGCGCTGAATTCAATGATGAGTAATATAGAAAATAACGGGGCACCATGGCCTTTTAATAACCAAGATCGCCTTTTGTGGGCTCAAGAAAATTAAATTTACAACTATTATGGAACGAGAAGAAGCAGAAAGTTATTTACACCAAAAGGTAGAAGCCGGAGAAGTGGTGAGTCCTGTACTCCCCGAGGGAATCAAAAATTACCTGATCGATATTGACGGAACCATTTGCGATGATATTCCCAATGAGGAACCCGAACGTATGTTGACCGCCAAGTTGTATCCCGATGCGCTGGAAACGCTCAATAAATGGTATGATGAAGGACATTTGATTTGCTTTTTTACTTCTCGTGTTGAAGCGCATCGTGACGTGACCGAAAAATGGTTAAAAAAACACGGTTTTAAATACCACAGCTTGTTGATGGGGAAACCCCGAGGAGGAAACTATCACTGGATTGACAACCATTTGGTGAAAGCCACTCGTTACAATGGAAAGTTTACCGATTTGATTGAAAAAGAGGTAACCATTGAAGTTTTTGACGACGGTAAAAACAGTTAAATCATGCTACAAGTACCCACTTTGGCGGCAATGCATGCAGCGGGCGAAAATCCAGAAGTGGTCTTTTGGGTGGGTTGTGCGGGAAGTTTTGACGAGCGTGCAAAAAGGATTACCAAAGCATTTATAAAAATTCTACATCAAACCAAAACTTCTTTTGCTGTTTTAGGCACCGAAGAAAGCTGTACGGGCGATCCCGCCAAAAGGGCTGGGAATGAGTTTTTGTTTCAAATGCAAGCCCTCCAAAATATTGAACGTTTAAATCATTACGGAGTAACAACGATCGTAACGACCTGTCCCCATTGTTTTAACACCTTAAAAAACGAATATCCGGACTTGGGAGGAACCTATAAAGTGATGCATCATACCCAATTGCTCAAGGTCTTGATGGAATCCGGTAAACTTACTGTCGAAGGAGGTCGCTTCAAAGGCAAACGCATTACTTATCATGACCCCTGTTATTTGGGACGTGCCAATCAGGTCTATGAAGCTCCAAGAGATTTGATTCGCAAATTGGATGCCCAATTGGTGGAAATGAAATCCTGTCGATCCAAGGGCTTGTGTTGCGGAGCGGGGGGAGCACAAATGTTTAAAGATGCAGAAAAGGGCAATAAGGAAATCAATATAGAACGTACGGATCAAGCTTTGGAAGTTCAACCGGAGATTATTGCAGCTGCCTGTCCTTTTTGCAACACCATGATGACCGATGGAATTAAAAATAAAGAAAAAGAGGCCTCCGTCCAAGTGATGGATATTGCTGAATTAATTGCAAACGCTAAAGATTTATAAAAATGTTGGTACCCTTTTCACAACTTCAAGATGATGCCCGGGTGTGGATTTATCCTTCCGACAGACCTTTTCGATCCGAAGAACTACCGTTAATCAAAGAACAATTAGAAGGTTTTTTAGACCAATGGACAGCGCATCAAAATGCTTTGGAAGCGGCTTATGAGCTTCCTTACAACCGCTTCATAGTACTCGCTGTAAACCAAGCCCGTGGAGAAGCAAGTGGCTGTTCCATAGATGCTTCAGTACGCTTTATTCAATCTTTAGAAGAGCAATTTGAAGTGGCACTAATGGATCGTATGAACGTTACCTTCAAACAAGGAGCATACTTGACACATAAGTCTTTATTGGATTTTAAGGCACTGTGTAAAGCGGGTTCTGTTTCTAAAAACACCATCGTTTTTAATAATTTAGTAGACACCAAATTAGATTATGATCAGCATTGGGAGGTTCCAGCCGCTGAAAGCTGGCACAGCAGATTCATCAAGTCATGAGAATACTTTTTTTTAGTTTCGTTTTTGCGCTTTCACTGGGACTGCAAGCCCAGCAATTGGATCCATTGAGTGTGGCTCCTGAAGCACAAGCCGATCAAAATATTTGGGTGGACAGTCTTTATCATAAACTAAATCTTGATCAAAAAATAGGGCAGCTTTTTATGCCCATGGTTTTTACCGAAAGAGACAGCAGTCATTTCAAAGCCACCCTTGATTTGGTCGAGAAACACGATATTGGAGGATTGATTTTTTCTTTGGGAGGGCCGGTGGTACAAAGTCAATGGCTGAATGCTTTTCAAGCCGCTTCCAAAACACCTTTACTAATCGCCATGGATGCAGAGTGGGGTGGAGGCATGCGATTGGACTCCATTCAAGACTTTCCTTGGCAAATGACATTAGGGGCGGTACAAGACACCCTTTTGTTGCGTAAAATTGGACGTCGAATGGGAGAACAGGAGCAACGACTGGGGATTCATTACAGTTTTGGTCCGGTTCTGGATTTAAATACGAATCCTGCAAATCCGATTATTGGAAATCGCTCCTTGGGAGAAGATCCGGCTCGTGTTTCCCTTCAAGCCGAAGCTTTAATGAAAGGGCATCACGATGCGGGAATTTTAACCTCTGGAAAACATTTTCCGGGACATGGAGACACAGCCCAAGATTCCCACAAAACACTGCCCACGATCAATTTCTCTGCCGATCGGATTCGGGAAGTAGAATTATATCCCTATCGACAATTGATCAAACAAGGTTTATCTTCGGTCATGGTTGCCCATCTCAATGTGCCATCACTTGCTGAGGAAGGCATTCCCAGTTCGCTTTCAAAAGATGTTATCCAAGGGATATTGAAGGACGAACTCCAATTTAAAGGTTTAATCGTGACGGATGCCCTCAATATGAAAGGGGTTTCTACTTTTAGCGGTACTCAAAACATTGACCTCACTGCTTTTTTGGCGGGGCATGATATGTTATTGATTTCTGAAAATATTCCTGCCGGTATTGCTGCCATCAAAAAAGCTTATCAAAAAGGAATCGTTTCAGAAGATCGTTTGTCTCATTCTGTAAAAAAAGTTTTAAAGGCAAAATACAAGGTGGGTTTACATCATTATGCTCCCGTAGCTTTAGATCATTTACACGCAGATTTAAATACGTCTAAAGACACCCTTTTGATTGCCCAAGCTTTTGAGAAGGCACTGACCTTATTAAAAAATGAAGCAGGTATTTTACCTCTTTCTCCACATTCAAAAATTGGACATATTGCTTTGGGCGACGATGATAGCGCCCCCTTTTCCAAACGATTGAAAACCCTGCTCCCAGCAGTTTCTATTGAGGAAGTCACTGCTGCGAATGCGTTGTTAAAAACAGCGGCTTTTGACACTTTGGTCATCAGTTTTCATCGGTCGAATGCAAACCCTTGGAAGGCTGCTGACTTTTCCTCCGCCGAATTGAAATTGATACAGCTTTTGGCAAAGCATAAGAAAGTGATTTTAGATGTATTTGTGAAACCCTACGCATTGCGAAAATTACAAAACACAGCTGCTATTGAAGCAATATTATTGAGTTATCAAAACAGTGCCTTGGCACAAGCCCTGAGTGCCGAAGCTTTGGTGGGATTGCGAACCCTTTCGGGGAGTTTGCCCGTGAGTGTGAATGCGGAATTTAAAATGGGCAGCGGCATTCAGCTGGAGCAAAAAAAAGTACTCAGTTCTGCTTTTTCTCCGGCAGTGGAGGGTTTTGATGCTGAAAAACTAAACGCTTTGGAAACATTGGCTGAGGAAGCTATAGCCGGAGCGATGACTCCCGGCATGCAGTTGTTGGTTGCCAAATCGGGGAAAATTGTTTACCAAAAAAGTTTTGGGTTTCAGACCTACAAAAAGCAAATTCCGGTTAAAAATCATCAATGGTATGATTTGGCTTCGGTAACCAAAATTTTGGGCACCCTTCCTCTGGTCATGCAAGAGGTGGATCAAGGCAAACTAAACTTAGAAAGTACCATTGGAGATTTACTCCCTCAATGGAAAGCAAGTGATAAATCCAAGATTTCCATAAAAGAGATGCTTTCTCATTATGCCCAATTGACCCCATGGATTCCCTTTTATGAAGAAACCCTAGATGACAAGGCTTTTCCCCACCGAAAATATTACAGTTATAAAGCTTCTTCTTCCAAATCGATTCCTGTGGCAAAGGACTTGTTTTTAAAAACAGATTTTGAGGACTCCATCAATTTACAAATTCAAAATAGCCCATTACTGGATACGTTAACATATCTTTATTCTGATTTACCCTATTATATCCTTAAATTATATTTTGAGCAAACGTATAAAACCCCTTTTGAAACACTCGTTCAACAGCGGGTTTTTGATCCCTTAGGCTTGGATCATATCGGATTTAATCCCTATCAGCGTATCCCATTGGACAGTATCGTTCCCAGTGAAGACGATCGTTATTTTAGACAACAAGCGTTACGGGGCTATGTTCATGACATGGGCGCAGCAATGCAAGGGGGTGTTGGGGGACATGCCGGATTGTTTGCCAATGCCAAAACCGTAGCCCAAATGATGCAAATGTATCTACAAGGCGGGCAGTATGGAGACACAAAACTATTGAAATCGGAGACCATTGACCTCTTTAACCATTGTTATTATTGTGATTCAAACAATCGTCGTGGGGTGGGGTTTGACAAACCGCAATTTGCAGGAACCAAAGGTTCCACTTGTGATTGTGTGAGTTCCAAAAGTTTTGGGCATCTCGGTTTTACAGGCACCTATGCGTGGGCGGATCCCGAAAAAGAAATTGTTTTTGTTTTGCTGGCGAATCGAACCTTTCCGAGTATGGACAACAAAAAATTTATATCGAATGATATTCGAACACGTATGCAGGGCTTGGTTTATGAAGCCTTAATCTATTAAATTTACTGGATGAATATAGCTGTAGTTTGTTATCCCACTTTTGGTGGTTCAGGGGTTGTTGCCACCGAATTAGGTATGGAATTGTCCAAAAGAGGTCATCAAGTCCACTTTGTTACCTATCGACAGCCGGTACGTTTGGAAGCTCTGGGTGTACATTTGCAATTTCACGAGGTCAATGTTCCTGAATATGATTTGTTTCAATATCAGCCCTATGAATTGGCACTTTCCAGCCGTTTGGTCGATGTGATTAAAAAATTTAAAATCGATTTATTGCACGTTCACTATGCAATTCCTCATGCTTATGCCGCCTATATGGCAAAGAAAATGCTCGAAGATCAAGGCATTTACATTCCCATAGTAACCACGTTACACGGAACAGATATTACGTTGGTAGGTAGTCATCCCTTTTACAAGTCGGCAGTCACGTTCAGCATCAATAATTCCGACTGTGTGACGGCTGTTTCTCAAAGTCTAAAAAAAGATACTTTAGCACTTTTTGATATAAAAAACGAAATTGAAGTGATTCCTAATTTTATCGATATTTCAAAATACGAAGGTGTCCCAACGCCCTGTGAACGGTCTCTTTTGGCAAAAACAGATGAAAAAATATTAACGCATATAAGTAATTTCCGACCCTTAAAGCGGATTATGGATGTGATTGCAATCTACGAAAAGGTTAAGGAAAAAATCCCTTGTAAACTGCTGATGGTGGGTGAGGGACCTGAATGCTCTAAAGCCATGGAGTATTGTGAAAAACACCAATTAGACAATGTGGTATTCTTGGGAAAAAGCAATCAAATTGATGAGATACTGTGTTATTCCGATCTCTTTTTATTAACCTCGGAGCAAGAGAGTTTTGGTTTGGTGGCACTGGAGGCGATGGTACACAAAGTTCCAGTTATTTCTTCCGATGCCGGAGGAATTTCCGAAGTCAATTTGGATGGTTATTCCGGTTATATTTCAAAAATTGGAGACATAGAAGCCATGTCCAACAAAGCCATTGCATTGTTATTAGACCCCGAGAAACATCAAAAATTTAAGCAGCAGGCCTTTGAGCAGGCTCGAAAATTTGATTTATACAAAGTGATCCATCAGTACGAAAAAGTATATGAACGTGCTTTGGCAAAGATAAATTCTTAAAACAAACCCTTTTATTTGGGGTGATATATCTGTTTTGCTTGGGCGTAAACAGTAGCCTTGTCCAAATTCATTTTTTTGGTTTTGAATTGCGCATACAGCTCCATTTGATCATTGTAATGGGGAGACTCGGGATGATCCGAACTACCATAGGAAATCACTGATTCTATTTCAGGGCCTTGGGGCGTAAAGCGCACCAATTCAATATAGGATTCTCCGCTCACTACTTTTACTTTCCCGTCTTTGTAGGGTCGAGCAGCCATGGCTGTAACCACATCGGGAAGCCCAAAAATGGGGAGCTCTTTTTTTCCTCGCACTAATTTTTGATAATCTCCTAAGGTTACCTCTAAGGTGTTAAAATGTTTCAACATATATGCTTGGGATGCTCGGACTGCTTTGACAAGAGTGGTAGGAGGAAATATTTTCGGTTCAGGGAGATTCCTAAAATCAGGACGCAATTGATCGTAGAGTATGGCAAAAGTTCCGGCTCCAAGGGAGCTGGCTTCCGCTTTTCGATCCCAAGCTTGTAGTCGTTCAATCAGCTGTTGAATGTCCGGATAATCCGATGAATTTAAAGCATCTAAATGATTTATATTCATCCAGTTAAATGCGTAGGGTCTTGGGTATTCATGATCGTACTTAATGGATTTAAAATCCGCATAATCTACCTTTTCATAGTGTTCAATACGCGTTTTGATTCGTGTAGAACGGTTGTTGTCGTAGGTTTCAAAGCCCATGTCTTTCGAAAACTTTTTGGAATCGGGATTGTCACTAGCTGCCGAGGAACGAAATGGGGTGTGATTGGCATTGTAAAAATATCCAGATTTGGGTTGAATGACTTGTGGCAATTCGTCGATATCGTAGGTAGTTTCCCAGAGCGTTTCTCGGGTGTTGCCCGGAACCACGTGTTCCCAATCATAACCCGTTTTTCGTTTAGGGATTAATCCGTTAGAAATATAAAAAATAGTATCATTCCGATCGGCATAGCCAATGTTATAACCGGGGAGCGCTTTCATTTCCAAGGCACGATAAAACTCAGTGAAATTTCTTGCTTTGTTCATTCGCCACCATTGTTCCAAAGCTCGAATTTCAAAAAGCGCAGGGGTACGGACAGCAAAATAACCCGATTTGTTTTTTAGGGTAGGTCCATAAATACTTTGATAGTAGGTCTTTTTAATATTAATCGGGATTCCCAATAAATGCAGTTTTAGGTTTGCCTTTTTCTTTTCTAGGGTGTAATACTGCTCATCAACACGATATTGCAAAGGATTTTTGGGGTGCATTTCCAAAGCAAATACATCCGTTTTGTCGGGTTGATTGACAGTGTGCGTCCAGGCTAAATTCTCATTAGCACCGATTAAAATATTTGGACTGCCCGCAAAAAGGGCTCCCAAGATATTGGTGCCTTCCTCACTGCACAAATGCACTTCGTACCAAGAGACGGGGCCGTCTAGGGGTTGATGTGTATTGATGGCGAGGTAGGTGCTTCCATCTTTTGTTTTTTGACTGTTAAAACCAAAAGTATTGGAACCTTTCGGGACTTCCTCGATGGCAGGAAACTGAAATTTCAATTGATCCTTTACAATGCGTTGCACCCATTGGTCACCTTTGGAGGAAATAAACAATTGCAATTGCGCATAGCGCAACATGGCTTTGGGATCTATTGGAAAAAGCGATGAAGAAAGCACTTCTTCCGGATGAGTGGCAGCGTAGCGGTTCAATCCTTGGGCATAGGCTTCCACAATTTTCTTATAGGCGGGACTGATGTCGCTGTCATATTTTTTATCCACCAATTCTTTTGAACCAATAAATTGCGCCAAAAAATCGGCAGCCAAGCCTTTGTTTTTCAGGTGGTTGGACAAAAGATTATTTCCAGCCAGATAGCCCAGTTGTATGGTTTTAAAATCGTCTTCGGCATGCGCCCATGCCAAACCGTAGGCAACCCCAGCATCGGTAGGGGCATAAATATGTGGAACGCCATAGGCATCTCGAACTATTTCAACAGATTGTGGGTCAATCTGAGCGAGTAATAGGGAGGGAAAGAGCACTACGAGCAGTCTATAAAAAGTCTTTTTCATTCTTTTTTCACTAAGATATTAAAGTTTGAAACAAGAGAAATTGAATTCTAATGAAATTGTTTATCTTTCCTAATCAAATTTACAATTATGAAATCCATCGTTTATTTATCCGTTTTGCTTTTAGGGAGCTTTTTATCAAATGCGCAACAAACCTCGCTTTTCAATGGAGAGAATCTAGAAGGTTGGACTGTTTATGGCACTGAAAAATGGTATGTCGAAGAGGGCTTGTTGATCTGCGAAAGTGGTCCTGACAAGGCGTATGGCTATTTGGCAACAGCTGCCTTTTACGATGATTTTGAATTGTATGTTGAATTTAAACAAGAAGCCAATGGAAATAGTGGAGTGTTTTTCCGGTCGACCATAGAAGGAACCAAAATTTCCGGTTGGCAGGTGGAAGTAGCTCCTCCGGGGCATGACAGTGGCGGGGTTTATGAATCCTATGGCAGAGGGTGGTTGATCAAGCCCGAGGCTGAAAAAGACAAAGCCCTGCGCATGGGCGAATGGAATGCCATGCGGATTCGAGTGGTGGGAAATTCCGTTACAACGTGGTTAAACGGCACCGAAATGATTCATTTAGAGGATGAAAAAATTGGACAAGGAAAAGGATCGATTGCCTTGCAAATCCATGATGGTGGCGGCATTAAAGTCCGTTGGAGAAATTTACTAGTGACGCCACTATAATTCCATCACCAAGAAATTCTTTTTTGTTTATGTCGCGTAATATATACTTGTTATAATGCGATACGCCAAGTAAATTCCAGTGATGGTCCAAACCCACCATCTGTTTTTAAGATACCATTCCATATATTTTTAATTTATTAAGGACATTCCCCTTCGGTCCAATTTAAGACGCCGTTCGTTTCCGCGACACAGTCATTAGAATAGGTTTTTGCATCACAGCCACAGACCGGAGCATAAATAAGATAGCAAGGAGCTTCAAGATTAATCTTTTCTGGATCAATACAGAGGTCTTCTTCTTCGACTTCCGTTTTTCGAGTACACATAACAGTGAGTAAACAGCACAGTAGTAGACCAAGGGATAAGAAATTATTATTTTTCATGGGATTTTTATTTATTTTAAGGAATTAGGGTATAACCATTCAATAGATAGTTGGACAGGACACTTAAAGCGGAAAAGGCAGTCGTTACATAGGGATGCATATTTTCCTCCGGGATTTTGAGTTCCGCTGTGGCTTGTCCACAAACATAAACAGTGACTCCTTGTTCTTTAAGCGATTTTAACAACGGAATATTAGGATTTGCTTTTTCAAATTTTTCTTGATGTTTTTCTTCGTTGAGAACGACATAGGTTGCAGGACCGTGAACGGCAACCACAACATGAATTTGCTCTTTGGGAATGGACGTTATCGCCAACATGTTTAGGGTTCGAGCGACTTTCCACAAGCCCTTGTTCACGCCTTCTTTTTCAGAAGTACTGGTGATGTCGAACAACAGTTTATAATGCAATGAGGGATCGGGTTGAACAGCAGCCTCTTTGAAGTTTTTAATTTTTCCGTACCCAGCTACTGCAGGAGTTTCCCAGACTTGGGCATTCAGAAAAACACAAGTGAAAAGGAGAAGTAGGAGCGAAAGGTGAATTTTCATTGAAAGGAAATTAGTAATTCGAGAAATTTGATAATTTGTCTAAATTACAAAAGAAGTTCTTTTAAGAAAGGGAATTGAATGAAATTCTGCATTGCAATTATTTTATAGCGTTTCATTTTATGATATATTTAAATACTATTTTAATAAAGGTTTTACATAAATACTAAATGGAGGAATTTAGAAGCTTGGTGCGTAGACTCATCCTACTATTAGGAGCATTTACCGGCATACTCCTTTTAATCCCTCTTTTATTGTATCTCCATAAAACGAAAACGCCCACCTTTGTTGTGGTGGATGAACCCGCTACAGTCCTGAATGAATGGCTGCCCGAAACCATCCTCAAGGAGTCTCCGGATGTGTCTCCTCTCGTAAAGAAAGGGTTTTTATTCGTTAGTCAAACCTCCCAAGAAATGGGGCCTTTGGCAAGTCAAGAAGCGGATCGTTTTTCGGGTAATAACTTATCTTGTACCAATTGTCATTTAAACGGTGGAGCACTGCCGGGTTCAGCCTCTTGGGTACACATCGTAGATCGATTTCCACAATTTGGAGGAAGAGCGAACGCCATTGGAACGCTAGAAGACCGAATCAACGGCTGTATGGAACGCAGTATGAATGGAAAGAAATTAGCCGAAGATGCTCCTCAAATGAAAGCCATAATTGCATATATGGATTGGCTGGAATCGGTTTTCCCCAAAGAAATCAAAACATTTAAAGGATATCCCGCCATCACAATCCCCACTGTGGCTGTAGATTTGGAAAAAGGGAAGTCCATCTACACCAAAGAATGTACCCTTTGCCACGGAGTGGAGGGGCAAGGGGTGCTTCGCTCCGATCCTAACCAAGGCTATGAATATCCGCCTTTATGGGGTGCGGATTCCTATAACGATGGAGCAGGCATGCATCGGGTCATCACGGCAGCAGCTTTTATCAAAAATAATATGCCTTTTGGACAAGCCACTTGGCAAGCCCCCAAACTCACCGATGAGGAAGCCTTTCACGTTGCGGGCTACATCAACAGTTTTGAACGACCACACAAACAAAACACCGAAGCCGATTATCCTGATAAAAAGTTAAAACCGGTTTCAACACCTTATGGACCCTGGGCGGATACTTTTTCGCCAACACAGCACAAATACGGCCCTTTTCCTCCCATTATTGATTTTTATCTACAATCCTATAGCCTAAAAAAAACAAAATAATTTTTTGTTGTTGTGTAACATTTATTACCGACTGGGGCAACCGGAGTGACTATATTTGTACATCACTATATTTATGAATGAATATCTTTTAGTTCTGTTGAACGGAATTCTCGATACAGCAAGGTGGACGTGGAATTCCATGACTTTTCAGGTGGATTGGTACACAAATTATTTTTGGGGATTAGTTTTGATTTCCCTTTTGGTTTGGCTGTTGGAAATTGTTTTTCCCTGGCGTAAGTCGCAGGGAATCATCAGAAAAGACTTTTGGTTAGATGGCTTTTATATGTTCTTCAACTTTTTTATTTTTTCTGTGGCCATCAACGGTTTTTACCAACTCATTTCGCTCTTTTTTCAGCAGCTGGGCGTTTCAGAAAAAAGTTTAGCAATCCTCAACCTCTCCGCTTTGCCCATGCTCCTGCAGCTTTTTGTGTTTTTTGTTGTATTGGATTTTGTACAATGGCTGACACACATTATGCTACATCGTTTCTCATTTTTGTGGAAGTTTCATCAAGTCCATCACAGCGTGAAGGAAATGGGTTTTTCTGCCCACCTGCGCTATCATTGGATGGAAAACATATTGTACAAACCCTTGAAAACATTTGGGGTGATGCTGTTGGGAGGTTTCGAACCGGAGCAAGCCTACATAGTTCATTTTATCGCCATCAGTATCGGGCATTTCAACCACTCCAACATCAAAATTACATGGGGTCCCTTTAAATATTTGGTCAACAACCCGGTGATGCATCTCTATCATCACGCCTATCATTTTCCAGAAGAACACCCCAATGGAGTGAATTTTGGAATTAGTTTGAGTGTTTGGGATTATATTTTTAAAACCAATCATATCGCCGAAGACAGCGGAACAATAAAGTTAGGTTTTCCAGGAGATGATCAAATGCCCAAAAACTTTATGGGACAATTGAAATATGGTTTTAAAAGTGCAAACCACAAGGATCGGTTCTAAATAGCTATTGTTTAGACCACTCGTTATAGCCTCCTTTATAATCGTAAATCAGTAAAAAACCGTTAGCTTTTAACTGTTGGGCAGCAACATTACTTCTTCCGCCAATGTGACAATACACATAAACCGGCTGGGTTTTGTCCAATGTTTTAATGTCTTCAAGAAAAGTAACATCCATCACATTCATATTGATTGCTCCGTCGATATGTCCAGCGGCAAATTCTTGTGGAGTACGAACGTCAAGAAATTGCACCTCTTTTCCAATGACCTCAGATTTAATGGTTTCCATGGATACGATATCAATCTTAGATGCTTTTTGGGCAGCTAAAGGGGTAATAAGAAATACCCCAAACAGAATGAGTAAAACATATTTTTTCATGGAACAACTATTAAAATTAAACTTTAATATTTAGAGGGTCGAAGGACAAACATAGTCAGAAACTGGGATTCCTGCTTCCTTAATGGCTGTATATCCGCCGATTACATCAATTAAGTTGTGAATTCCTCTACTTTTCAAAATAGAAATGGCAATCATACTTCGGTAGCCACCAGCGCAGTGTACATAAAACGACTCTTTTTCCGGAAATTCTGACAAATAATCATTGATGAAGTCCAAAGGGGTATTGTGGGCAGGAAGTACATGCTCTGACAAATATTCTCCGGGTTTACGCACATCAAACACAGGAACTTCTTCTTTGGATAGCAAGTTTTTAAGCTGTGTGGCATCCACCTGGGTTACAGTATCATAATCCATGGCGGCATTTTTCCACGCTTCAAATCCACCTTCTAAATAGCCCAAAGTATTGTCAAAGCCCACTCGAGACAAACGTGTAACGGCTTCTTCTTCCATACCTTCCTCTGTGATGAGCAAAATAGGTTTTTGTACATCGGCAATCAATGCACCAACCCACGGAGCAAAGCCTCCTTTCAATCCAATAAAAATGGAGCTGGGAATATGACCTTTGGCAAAGTCATCTTGATGACGCACGTCGAGAACAACGGCTCCGGTCTCGTTGGCCGCTGCTTCAAAGGCTTTGGGAGACAAAGCTCGGGTGCCGCGTTCCAGTACGGTATCAATGTCTTCATAGCCTTCCTTATTCATTTTTACATTTAAAGGAAAATATTGAGGAGGAGGGAGGAGTCCATCGATAACTTCTTCGATAAACTCTTCTTTAGTCATATCCGCTCGTAAAGCGTAATTCATTTTCTTCTGATTTCCGAGCGTGTCTACGGTTTCTTTCATCATGTTTTTCCCACAAGCAGAACCGGCACCATGTGCAGGATAAACGACTACATCGTCTGCCAGGGGCATGATTTTGTTTCGTAAACTGTCGAATAAGAATCCCGCCAAATCTTTTTCGGTGAGTACGCCCATTTTTTGGGCTAAATCGGGGCGTCCAACATCCCCCAAGAACAAGGTGTCTCCACTAAAGATGGAGTGATCTTTACCCTTTTCGTCGATAAGAAGATAGGTGGTGCTCTCCATCGTATGTCCGGGGGTATGCAGTACCTTAATGGTAACGTCTCCCAATTTAAACTCCTGATGGTCTTCCGCAATGATGGCGTCAAAAGCTGGATTTGCATTGGGTCCATAAATGATGGGTGCTCCCGTCTCTTTTGACAAGGTAACATGTCCACTGACGAAGTCGGCATGAAAGTGGGTCTCGAAAATATACTTGATTTTTGCGCCTTCCGCTTCTGCTTTGTCAATGTAAGGTTTTACCTCGCGCAAAGGATCAATGATCGCAACTTCTCCATTACTTTCTACGTAATAAGTGCCTTGTGCTAAACAACCGGTATAAATTTGTTTTACTTTCATGATATTTATTTTGGTGTAAAATTAATTATTGCTGCGCATACTTTCAGTAACATTGGTGACATATCTTTTTTATATGCAAAAAAGTTACTCAACTGCATTATCATTGTTTTTGTATTGTAGTGAAATTTTTTCTTCAATCGCAGACTTTTGGCTTAGCTCCATGCAGTGTTCAAAAGCCTCATTGGTCTTGACAAAGAGGTTTTCCTTGCCAATGTCGTCAATCAATTGCGTTTTGTATAAAATATCCCTAGTTGGTCCAATGGATCCAGCGATGATTAAACGAACATTTTGTCGTTTTAGGTGGTTAATCAGTTGCCGTAACATAAAAACGGCACTGCTGTCGATATAACTTATCGCTTCTGCGTTTAGGATAATATATTGGGTTTCTTTTCCATTTTGTTCCAACTGCTTCAACAATTCCTTTTTAAAATATTCTTTGTTTCCAAAATAGAGCTGAGCGTCAAATCGCAGGACTAAAAACTCTTTGAAAGTCTCGGTATCATCAGGAAAGCGCAATACGTTTTTAAAATAATGGGTGTTTCGAATCCTTCCTAAAACCGCAATATGAGGTTTGGAGGTCCGATAGACCAACAGTATTAAGGAGCTCAACACGCCCAAAAGAATTCCTTCTTTGATCCCCACTCCGAGGGTGATAAAAAAGGTGACCAACAATAGAATAAATTCATCTTTTTGGTTCTTATAAAGTTGCAGTGGATAGTTCAAATCGATCAGGCCAAAAACGGCAACCATGATGATGGCAGCTAAAACAGCATTGGGTAAATAATAAAAAAGCGGGGTAAGAAAAAGCAGGGTGAGTCCTACTACCAAAGCACTAATCAATGGAGCTACGCCCGTTTTTGCCCCAGCTTGGTCATTGACCGCTGTTCTTGAAAAACCGCCTGTTGTGGGATAGGATTGGAAAACCGCTCCAATAATATTGGACGCTCCAAGGGCAATGAGCTCTTGATTGGGATCGACCTCATAATCCGAATGCTTTTCTTCAATGGCTTTGGCTACAGATATCGCTTCCATAAATGCAATCAACGCGAGGGTGAGAGCAATGGGAAACAATTCAGAAATTCGGGAGCCATCCACAGTAGGAAGTTTGGGGGAGGGTAGTCCACTCGGTACTTCACCAACAATTTTGACGCCTTGCTCGTTAAGATTTAAAAAATAAACAATCAGTACCCCCAAAAAAACCACAATCAATGCCGCAGGGATGCGTGGATTTATTTTTTTAGAGAGTTTGATGATTAGTATGGCGGTAAGCCCAATCCCTACCGTAATCCAATGGGTTGAATCAATATTGAGAAGAGCGTTTTTTAACAAGATGTGCACCTGATTGCTTCGTTCAATGGAGGTGCCTAAAATATGTTTTAATTGGCTGAGACCAATAATTATGGCTGCTGCGGAAGTAAATCCGCTAATGACGGGTTTGGACAGAAAGTTGACCAAAAACCCCATTCGAAATAGCCCAAGTATAAATTGAATTGTCCCCATAAAAAGGGAAAGAAAGAGCGCCATTGCAATATATTCTTCGATGCCTGAAAGAGCGAGTGCCCCTAAGCCCGAGGCTACCAAAAGAGAATCCATAGCTACAGGCCCTACGGCCAATTGCCGTGAAGTTCCTAAAAGGGCATAAACCACTTGAGGAATCAGCGCAGCATAAAGGCCAAAAACAGGAGGAAGGCCGGCAATCATGGCGTAGGCCATGCCTTGCGGAACAAGCATTACACCCACCGTTAATCCCGCGCTTAGGTCGCCAGAAAAATAAGATTTTTTATACCTCGGAAGCCATTGCAGCAGAGGAATGAATTTTTTTAGCATCTAAATATAATTGAGTATAAAATTACATACTTCTCCGCGAAATGTAGGTAACAATAGTTACAAAGACCTATAAGTCAATGATTTTAATGTAGTTGCGGTGCAACTCGATTTTACCGATCTGTTCCAACTTCTTTAAGAGTCTTGAAATAACAACCCGTGAGGTGTGTAAATCGTAAGCAATTTCTTGATGTGTATTTTGGATAATTTCTCCCGCATTAATTCGAGATTTTTCTTTTAAATACGCCAATAGACGCATATCCATTTTAAAAAAAGCAATGCTATCAATGGTATTCAACATTTCATTCAATCGGTTTTGATAACTTAAGAATACAAAATTTCGCCACGATTTGTATTTGACCGTCCATTCCTCCATTTTTTGAACGGGCACCATAATCAATTTGGCATCCGTCTCGGCGATGGCTCTGATTTCGCTTTTTGTGGAACCCATGCAGCAATTTAGGGTCATGGAACAGGTGTCTCCTTTTTCCAGATAATAGAGCAAAAGTTCGTCGCCATTATGATCTTCTCGAATGACTTTAATGGCACCTGAAACCAATAACGGCATTCCTTTGACATATTCACCGATGTCCATTAGTGTATAGTTTTCTGGAATTTCTTTAAAGGTGCCCACCTGAAGGATTTCATTGAGCAAATCATTCTCGAAAACAGCACCATAGCTCGCTTTTAGCTGGTGGATCATTGCACTTTGTTTAAATATTTATTTTAAAGATAAGCCTTAGTTTTTGAAAGCAACCAACCGTTTTAAAAATGTTTTATACCGTTTTTAATAAAAAACCCTCCACGTGGGAGGGTCTTGAATTTTGGTTGTTGCAAAAAAATTATTTGTTGCAAATCTGATCGTAGAAAAAGACGTGTGTAGCCACATCATCCCACTCTGGTTTTTCTCCAAATCTACTTGAAATTTCAGGACATCCCTCAAAGATGGTGGTAAACGATTTTTTGTACCGTTTCTTTTCTACAAATAATGCAGCGCTGCCAATGCCTTTGGAGATGTAATAGGATTTGTCCTCTCCGCCCACAAGACCACCGGTTAATTTTCCACCTCCTGTTTCTTTTGCATTTGGATCAAGATATACTTGCATATGATTGTCAAAGCCAGGATTTATCAACTGCGCCATAAAAGGTTTTCCTTTTTTGTCCAACAGTCTTTTAAAAACAAAATAATCTGTGTTAAAGGCAGTTTTAAAATCCGTGTTAAGCAGTTCATTTACAGATGATGTAGAATTACCCATAGAAAGTAATTTTAAAACCGTGGATTTTGGAGCAGGCAAACGATATTGTTTCATATCCATTACTCCCACTTTGATTTTTTCTCCATTTTCCAATTTTATGGTCATTCTTTTCATTCCATAAATAACCACTTTTCCCTTTTGAATGGTTCCGTCATTGAGTGTAACCTCAATGTCGTTGGAAAAAGTTGAATTGTATGCAGGCATAAAGGATTGGGCAAAACTCATCTGGACGACGAAAAGGAGCGCTGACAATAAAGTAATTCTCATAATATAGTTTTTACAGTTAGATATAGTTTTCTAAAAATATAAAAAAGTTTTAAACTAAAAGGGGTAGGATTTGCCTATTTGTAATGGACATTTTCTTTCCCTGTAAGATCCTTTTCTTCAAATTTTGTTGAGAATCACTTAAGTATACTGCTTAAACACCCAAAACGATGGAAGCATCAATACCAAGTTTTACGCTTATATCCCGTGCCACTTTTAGTGTAGGTTCACTTTTGCCGTTAAGGTATTCACTCACTCTTGATGTACTTACTCCCAAAAGCTCGGATAATCGTTTTTGATTCAATCCCATTTCTGCCATCCGCAATTTAATCACTTCAACCATAGTGGGTTTTTTAATAGGATAATAACGTTCTTCAAAATCTGCCACAAGGTCAGACAAGAGGTTGAGTTCTACATAACCCCTTGCTGCTTGGTTTTCGATATTTTCTGAGTTTTGCAAAAGTTCTTCCATGCGTTCAACGATAGCGTTGTATTCTTTTTCTGTCTGTATCATGGCTAAATGTTTTTTATGTCCATAATATTGTTGTACTCCGAGTGCGT
>Ga0181605_10000317_pt1 | contig 49028 bp, 45 predicted proteins | sample 041ome_11_FD_148676 | JGI IMG/M metagenome (GOLD analysis project Ga0181605, IMG submission 148676) | Coastal salt marsh microbial communities from the Groves Creek Marsh, Skidaway Island, Georgia - 041411US metaG (spades assembly) | ecosystem: Environmental > Aquatic > Marine > Intertidal zone...
ATGGGGTCTCCGTTCAGCAGGAGGTGCTTTTGCTGAGCAACATGAAATAGCTCGTGAATAATTGTAGCACTCGTGCCGTCAAGGTAATTTGATAAAACAACGGCATATTCTTCATTGTTATATTTTTGTGCTGAATTGGAAAAACTCAATATGTTATTTGGAACTTTCTTGTAATAGATAATACTGTCATTTGTTTTGCTCTCGGGTAATGGTTTAAAAGAATAGATTGTATTATCATCGTCTAAAATCAAAATAGATTCCCTCCATAAATTTTTTCCCCAGAGCTTTCCATCATCGGCAAGCAAAAGTGCTTTTGCCTGAAATAATGCTGTTTTAATCTCTCCCCGAAGTCTCTCGGGTTGAGTCTTTTTATTTTCGCTTACCTTTTCCAGTAACTTGTCCCATTCTGCATTTGAATAAAGATTCTTTAAATCTGTATCCCTGCTAATATGATCAAGGTTTGAATAGTACCGATGCTCTGCTATATAATTCAAAAGTTGGAGTGCTTGTTCCTGTTCTTGTTGTAACGAAAAAACACATGCCCCATTATATAGTTTGGTCGTCGAAAGTTGCTCAAAATCATTTTTCTCGATAATAGTTTTAAAATTCGCTGAAGCTTTTTTATAATTCCCTGCCTCATAGGCTTTCATGGCTTCGGTATAAAGCAATGTAATCTCTGGATTTTGGGCGGTTGCAACATTCGGATAACCTAATAAAAGGATTAGGATAAATATAGCTGAAGTTAAAAATTTGGGGTTCATCTGTTCTTTATGGGGTTCTTTTAGATTGCCAACGGATGGCGGTAAGAAGCGTTGCGCACTTCGGAGCTCAAAACTATCAAACCGATATGCCGTTGATTAATTGTTATATTGCTCGAATATACTACTTTCCGCGCAATGATTTTTACCGCGTGTTACCAACTGCCATTTTCCAGTCCGTTATATTTTAAACACCTGATTATATGCTAATTCTGCCAATTTTTCAGTTCTATCATTTATCTCAGATTCAGACCATACAGTAGCATCTTTTAACACGTCATCTATAAAAATGGAAGCATTTAAAAGTATCGGTTTTTTTGCCGCAAAGTCTTTGTTTTCCAAATCTCCATTTGTTTTACTATCAATATATACAAGATTCCCAACACGCCCAACAAACAAATCATGATTATCAGCTTTCACGTTAGGATTTTGGGCTAAAATATGTTCAATAGTCATTAACTCATAGTCGATTGGAACTCCATTTCCATTGAAGTGCTTATCAATTTGTTTAAGTGTATATTGAATTGTTTTCTTATGCTTTGTGAATTTATTAGTGTATTTCAAATTCTTAAAGTTGGCTAAAAACTCATCATAAGTAGGAAGTTTCTCTCTCATTTTTAGTTGCAACTCTCTTATCACAGCTATTTGGTCATGGTCTGAATTACAAGCAGCGAGTTTTCTACCATAAGTTGAGTACATTGACGCAATACCACCTGAAGAACGTTGTGAAGTTATTGCTGTAAAGACGTAATGAAATTTCTCAATTGCATTAAGTCCTTCTCTCGCATACTTATACTTCAAATTTGATGCGTTATATTCTCTCATAATTGAAAGAACCATTGGTGTTTGTTGTGTTACTCCGAAATTTGATAATGCCTCAATAGAATCCTTTATTTCAGCCTCGTTTTTTGACCATTTTCTTAATTCCGAATCGAAGATTGAAATGTAAGTCTCAGAATCTTTTACTAAACCAGTTAGAAATTCCCTTGAGTTTTTCGGTTTAATGGTGCTTTTAAGTTTTTTGAATAATGACTTCTTGGTGGTGTAATCATATTTTGATAACCAAACATGAAGCAAAAATGTATCAAGGTCTATATCTGCCGAACTACTATCAATGTTTTCTCGTATTGTTTTCCATTTATCACGAGGTATATCAACTTGATTATTTTTAGCTTTAATATTCTTAGTTAAATAGTTCTTAACTAAATCTGCAACATCTAATTCTTTTCCTCTTGTATTCAGAGTTTCGAATACTGTATAAGCATCATCTTCATCATCGAGCTCAATATAAATTACTTTTAATTTTAATATACGATTACGAATATTATTTAAGACATTTTCAATGTGCGCCTTTTTATCCTCAGCTGGTATTTGTTTATCATTTTGAACTGCTGAAATTTCAAGCATGATATAGTTTTGAATTTGCTTAAATGCTCTTTCTAAATTTATTTCTTCTGCTCCAAGTTCTACTTCTGTCTCAGCTTCTCCATACTTTTGAATATATTCTTGAAAATATGGATAAGATGTTTCTGTTTGAAGAATGAAATTCTTTTTGTTATCCAAATCAATTTTTTCAACTAATCTATGGACTCCTTTTGCTTGGTCTTCTAATTCATTTTGCAAGTAGAAATCTCTCAAAGCACAAAGTATGAGCGTAATGGTTGTAATCCTTTGTTGACCGTCAACTATCCCATATAAATCATCGTCCTTTTTATAAAGTACAAAAGACCCAATAAAATAATCAAGCTCACTTTCTGTTACTGTATCATGCCAAAATTCTGTTACATGGTCTTTTTCCCAAGAGTATGGTCTTTGAAATCTTGGAATATGAAAGTATCCTGTTTCTAATATCTTTTTTATCTCTTTATCAATGCATGTTATTTTCATGTACGATGTTTTTTATGGTTGTAGGTAACTTGTATATATCTGCATCATTCGACAAGCTCATGGTAAACACGTTTATTTCGTTTATATATTTTTAGACATTTATTAATGTAACTATGATATTATCAGTGTTTTGCTCTTCAATAAGCCAGTCTGAAGGGCTTTTGATATTTGCAAGAGATTTCTTGCTTAAAAGCGCACTCCATTCCCAATCAAAAGTAAAAACAGCTTTTACAATGGGTTGATGTCGATAGATGTCGAAGATAAGCCGTAGGTTTTTCATGGGTATAGATCAGATTTGGATGGTGTCAACTCAAATATACAAAAAAATAGAACGTGCCTACTTTTAGTATAAATACCTCACCCCAGCGTTAAAATGCAGCGCAGCCTGTTTCAGTTCTTTCTTTTTTTTTAAATTCGAACTAGAAATACAATTCATGGATTTTGGTTTCCCCATTATAGCAGGCACGCTTGCTTCCATTTTACATGTGATTTCTGGCCCCGATCATCTGGCTGCAGTCACCCCTCTGGCAATCTCCTCTCAGCGTAAAGGCTGGAAAGTAGGGATATGTTGGGGTTTGGGACATTTGTTAGGAATGTTATTGGTCGGGCTGCTTTTCCTGTTTTTTAAAGAATTAATCCCTGTTGAAGCCATTTCCGCCTATAGCGAACAATTGGTGGCACTTGTCTTGATTGGAGTAGGCTTGTGGGCTTTTTTTCGAATCTATAAAGATCGGCATAGGCTTCCGCTGGCAGCAGCTCCCCAACAAGAAATCAAACAACAGCTTACTTCTGCATTGGGAATTGGCATATTACACGGTTTGGCGGGGGTGGCTCATTTTATTTTATTGCTCCCGGTTTTGGCCTTCGAAACCTCTTGGGAAGGAGTTCAATATATTTTGGGTTTTGCTCTTGGAACAGTAGTCGCAATGACCGCCTATGCCTATCTGTTAGGGGTTGTTTCCGCCTATTCCAAAAAAACCAATGACCCTCTTTTTTATAAAATCATCCGAATTGGTGGAGGCGTTTTTGCGTTGGTCATTGGGGTGTATTGGTTGTATCTAAGCTTTTAGTGTACACAAGACCAAGCGATGATTTCCCGTGTCGGCGATATAGAATTGATCCTCAAAAGTGCAAAGCGAAAAGGGCCAGTACAAGGCAGCATCCGTTCCCTGTAAATTTCCTTTAAACTCGCTGCTGGTCGTAAAATCGGTTCTCCCAATCAGGGCATCTGCCGGGGCATTGTTTTGTTTTGGAAAATGATTAAATTTTAAAATCCGACTGTTGCCCGTGTCATTGACTAAAATTCCGTCTTTGTAAAAACAGGCGTCGTAGGTCCAATTTAAGGTATGCGCCTCGGGCGAAAGGCGAAATTGATTTTGTCCGCAGGCGTCAAAGTGTTCTTGTCCAATAATCCTATCCGCCGGTTTCGTAAAAGCCTCTTGCGCATCTTTCCACAACAAAATGCGATAAAATTGCGTGTCCGCCACCGCCATTTGACCTTTTGCATTCACCTTTACCGAATACGGCCATATCGGTTCATCTGTATTATAATCTCTTGTGTTAAAATCGGGTTTCCCAATGATCTTATCGGCAGCGGAAAAATTTTCGGTGGGTATTTTTTCATAATATAAAATCCTTCGATTTCCGGTATCTGCAATCCAAAGCCTTTTGCCATCGGAAAACACACCATACGGCCAGTTCAAAGATTGTGCTGAGGGGTCATTGCCAATCCCTTTTACATTGGGCTGGTTGGACTCAAAATCGGGTTGCCCCAACACCACATCTGCGGCCTGAGCCGCTAGGGTCGGCAGTTGGTGCCAGATCAAAACACGATGATTCCAAGCATCTGCAACAACTAGCTTTTTTCCATCACTCCAAATTCCTGAGGGATATTGCAAACTCCGGGCGGTCACTTTGCCTCCTGCATTTCTTCCACTTGCGACCACCTCCTCTTGCCCCAAAATCACATCCGGCTCTTGGTACATAGCAGTGGGGATTTGATTCCAAACAAACACCCGATTTTGCCCCGTATCGGACACAAATAATTGATTTTTAGTAGCAAAAACACCTCGGGGTGCCAAAAAAGGTTTTTGCTCTGAACCCTTAAAAATTCGAGCATTCATCACTTGATCCCCTAATGTCTTGAAATCCATACTAACAAATTCTAGGCAATTGTTCTCCCGGAAGCATATTGACCACTCTTTTGCCTCCAATGCTACTCTCTAGGATCACTTGTTTGGGATGGGTATCCTCCACAACACCAATTTCTTTGGCGTGCTTGCCATTATTATCTTTATTTAGTTGTTCCAAAAAAGCCTCGGAAATGCTGCTGTCAACAAATGCAAGAAACAAACCTTCATTGGCCACATACAACGGGTCTAGTCCCAGTAATTCACAGGCACTCGCCACCTGACCCGCTATGGGTAATTGATTTTGGAAAATGTCAATCCCAATGTTGTTGGTTTGTGCGATCTCTTTTAAAACCGTGGCAACTCCACCCCGCGTTGGATCGCTCAACAGGTGTATTTTTTCTCCAAATTCATCCAACAACGCAGCAATGGTATGATTTAAATGGGTCGTATCACTCTGAATTTCCGTTTCAAATTCCAGCCCTTCCCGCACCGACATAATCGCCATTCCATGAGCCGCTATGTTCCCACTAATAATGATTTTGTCTCCTGTTTTAATATTTTTCGCGCCAATTTTAGCCTTGGGATGAACCAATCCAATCCCCGATGTATTGATGAAAATTTTATCGCCTTTCCCTTTTTCAACGACTTTAGTGTCCCCGGTAACAACTTGCACCCCCGCTGCTTCAGCAGCTCTTTTGATAGCAACCAGTAGTTCCCAAAACTCAGTCATTTTTAGCCCTTCTTCAATGATAAAACTCAAGGAAAGATATTTGGGTAGGGCTCCACACATGGCCAAATCATTGACCGTTCCATTCACCGCCAATTCCCCAATATTCCCCCCAGGAAAAAAGATCGGAGAAACTATAAAACTATCCGTAGAAAAGGCAATATCTCCTGATATATTTAAAAGAGCCCCGTCGTGTCGTTCGTCTAAAATGGGGTTGCTTAATAAATCAAAAACCCCACTGTCCAAAAGTTTGTTCGTCAATACCCCTCCGCTGCCATGCCCCAAAGTGATCACATCAAAGTCTAGTTTGGGCATTGGACACTGAAGATGCATGTTTATTTTGTTTTTAGTCATAAGTCAGTTAGTTATTAGTCGAAAGTCGGTTAGTCGTTAGTTGGTTAGTAGTTAGTCAGATAGTCGTAAGTAATAAGTCAGTTAGTTGGTTAGTGGTTAGTCGAAAGTCAGTTAGTCGCTAGTTAATTAGTCGCTAGTTAATTAGTCGTAAGTCAATTAGTCGCTAGTTATTCGTTGGTTAGAAACTATTCGCCTTACCACTTCGTACTTACAACTTACGACTAACCTACTTACAACTAAACACTTAAGCCCCCCTCTTCTCCAACGACTTTATCAATCCTCTAATTATTTTTCCTATTTCATCTGCGTTTTCTATTAATTCTTTAGCTTTCTTTTCATCTAGATACTGTAATCTATTGGACAAAAACAGCATTGATTTTACTTCACTGCAAGAGGCCAGCGCGATGTACAAAAAACGAATAAATTCCCTATCACTCATCCGATCAAATCCCTCAGCGATATTATTAGAAATGGATACCGACGCCCGCTGTATTTGATCTTTAAAACCAAAATCCCTCGATTTTTCAAAAGTTTTATAAATATTTACCGCAAGGTCCTGAGCCTTTTGCCATCCGATGAGATCTTGAAATTTTATTATTTTCATTGGTTAGTCAATAAGTCAGTTAGTCGTAAGTCATAAGTCAGTTAGTCAATTAGTCGTAAGTAATAAGTCGGTTAGTCGTTCGTAGGTTAGAAAACAATCGCCTTACCGCTTCGACTTACAACTTACGACTAGTAGACTTATAACTAAATCCTACTTACAACTTACGACTAGTGGGCTTACAACTAAAACCTACTTACAACTTACGACTAGTGGACTTACAACTAAAACCTACTTACAACTTACGACTAGCCGACTTACAACTAAATCCTATCCCTCCACCAATCCCGAAAAATGGTAGTAGGCGGCACAGGCACCTTCGCTACTCACCATGGGTGCTCCTAAAGGATTTGTGGGTTTACATTTTTTTCCAAATTCATCACATTCAAAGGGTTTTTTGAGTCCTTTCATGATTTGCCCCGAAATACAGGCCGGATTTTCCAATGCTTCAGGAAGCTCGATTTTAAATTTAAGTTGTGCGTCATAATCTGTAAAATCCGCTTTGATACCGTAACCACTCAACGGAATTTCCCCGATTCCGCGCCATGTTTGGTTGCGTATCTCAAAGACCGTATGGATGATTTTTTGCGCGTCAATATTTCCTTCTTCTCGAACAATGCGGGCATATTGATTTTCAACTTTTGCCTGCTTTTTTTCCAACTGACGAATGACCATAAGGATGCCTTGCAACACATCCAAAGGTTCAAAACCCGTCACCACGATTGGGACTTTAAACATTTCCGAAAGGGGATGATACTCTGAATTGCCCATGATGGTGCACACATGACCAGCGGCTAAAAATCCATCAATTTTGCTTTCCTCGTCGTCAATCACCGCTTTGATGGCAGGGGGGACAAGCACATGTGAGGTAAGAATGGAATAATTTTTTAGATCTTTACGATCGGCATGAATCACCGATAACGCATTGGCAGGAGCCGTAGTTTCAAAACCTACAGCGAAAAAAACCACTTCCTTATCGGGATTTTCTTCTGCAATTTTGACGGCCTCCAAAGGAGAATACAATATTCTTACATCTGCTCCTGCTGCTTTGGCTTCTAGTAGATTCTTTTTTGAGCCGGGTACACGCAACATATCCCCAAAAGAACACAAAATCACATTTTCACGTTGTGCCAAATAGATGGCCTTATCAATAATATGAAGGGGGGTTACACAAACTGGGCAACCGGGACCGTGTATCATGGTAATTTCTTTCGGAAGCATTTCAATAATCCCGTTTTTTACCAAGCTGTGGGTTTGCCCACCGCAGACCTCCATAATCGACCAGGGTTGGGTAACCGTTTTTTTAATTTCTTCGAGATAGGCTTTTGCCAATTTAGGATCTCGGTATTCAGACAAATATTTCATGTCATTTTAAGATTTGGGTAAATAATCATCTACATCGGTAAGCTCCCCTAATTCGCCTAATTCCTCGAGGTATTTAAAACTCTTTTGGGCTTCAATTTCATCGACTTTGCTAATGGCTACACCAACATGCACCAAGACATAATCTCCGATTTGGGCATCGGGGAGCATTTCTAAACTGGCTTCCTTGGTAATGCCACCAAAAGAGATCTTCGCAATTTTTACAGCACCTTGGTGTTGTAATTCAATACTTTTAATTTTTCCGGGAATAGCGAGGCACATAGGTTTTGTTTTAAGTTCATTGGTTGATGTGGAGCATCAGTTGTCCGAATGAAATATTTTCATCATTCGGAGACAATTTACAATTAATTTTTAAATCTAAATCTTCAAGCTTTGCCAAAAGTTTGAGTCTTTGAAGCAAAAAGGTGTTTTGAAAAACACCGCCGCTGCAAGCGATACAAGAGAAACCGTTGTGCTTTGCTTGAGTGATAATACATTTTGCAAGGGTGTTTATAAAACTCGCTGCCAAAAAGGCTTTCGCTGCTCCCTTTTGATACGACAAGAACAAACAGTTTATCAATTGCTTAACAGGGATCGTATTCGGATTTGTTCCTTCCAAAAAATCAATAAAATCCGATTTGCAATAATCGCTTGCACAACGCTCCAACTGCATGGCCGCTTCGGCCTCATAGGTGTTGAAGTCAATAAGTTCCAAGGCGGCGGCTGCCGCGTCAAATAAACGCCCTGCCGAGGAGGTTTTTAGTGTATTGCGTTTTAACAATTGATCATACACCTGCCATTCGGTGGATGAAAATTTATGTTTAATTCCCTCCCGGTAGTCTTCCTTCAACAAACAGAATAACGCAATTCGGGGTTCTTGTGCCATCTTATCCTGAGCAATCCAATCGTAATATTCAAAATGATTGATGCGTTCCATGTTGCCTTGGTGATAACTAAAAAATTCGCCTCCCCAAATCGCCTGATCGTCCCCATAACCTGTACCGTCCCACACTACACCAAGGATTTTTTTATCCGTTCCAAATAAATCATGCTCCCCTAAAACACTTGCAAAATGCGCTTTATGATGCTGTATTTCAATGTATTGTGCCTTTTGCTTTTCAGCCCATTCCCTGCCCAACATACTGCTTTGGTAGCTGGGATGGGCATCTCCCAAAACAATCTGCGGTTGTAGATCAAAAAGTTGAAGCTGCTGCGCCAAGGTCCTTTTATAGCGCTTTAACGTGTCAAAACTATTCAAATTTCCCAAATACTGACTGACGTAAACATGCGCATTGGGAAGCAACGTAAACGCACTTTTTAAATCGGAACCCATCGCCAAAATAGTTGTTTTATTATTCGTTTGTACACCTTCATAATTGGGCGCATATCCCCGTGCACGTCTCAAAAAAATTGGGGTTTCCTCCACCACTTTCACCACCGAATCATCTTGCGGAAAAGCAATAGGTAAATTGTGATGCAAAAAATAATCGGCAACCGAATGGAGTGCCGTTTCTGCCTCTTCCTTTTTGGCGATGATGGGGGCTCCGTGGATATTTCCACTGGTACAAACCAAGGGGCGTTTGACGATTTCCATAAGCAAAAACAAAAGCCCCGAAGCCGGCAAAAAAACCCCCGTTTGATCCAAACCTGGAGCAATAGCCGCTTTGGCGATATTCGTTTTTAAAGTGTTTTTTAAAATAACAATGGGAGCTGCAGCACTACATAATAATTCCCTTTCTTTAGTGGTGGGTTGAAATTCTTTTTGAATGTAATCCATGGTAGGATATAGAATCGCAAAGGGTTTTTTTGGGCGTTGCTTTCTTGCTCTCAATCGATGAATCACCTCCGCTTGATTCGCATCGCAACACAACACATAACCAAAGGTGTTTTTTATCGCAATAATATTCCCCTCCACAATCAAGCTTCCTACCTTTTTTAAAATTTGTTGTTGGGGAATATTCATTTTTCCCAAAGAATTTGTTAACGTTAATTGAATGCCACAGTTGATACAAGTGTTGGTTTGAGAATGAAATCTCCGGTCGCTCGCTTGGGAATATTCCGTTTGACAAGTGGCACACATTTGAAAAGAATGCAAGGAAGTATGCCCCCGTTCAAAAGGAAAATGGGTGGTGATTGCATACCGAGGACCACAATTGACACAAGTGGTAAAAGGATAGCCATAACGTCTGTTTTTTGGATCGTTTACCTCTGCTTTACATTCTTTGCAGATTGCAAAATCAGGCGTGAGATGGATATTGACTTGGGTGGTGGTGGAAGGTATAATTTTAAAATCCTCGAATGTCTGCAAAGGGGTTTGCTCCATTTTGGAGGATTGAATCCAAGCGATGGAGGGCGGGTGTTTTCTTATTTCTGATAGAAAAGCAGTCGCTTTATTAGGGGTGGTTGTTAGGTAAATTTCTACACCATCGCGCGAATTGGTTACGGTTCCACAAAGCTTGTGTTGCTGCGCCAATCGATACACAAAAGGGCGAAATCCAACCCCTTGGACGCGCCCTGTAATTTGAATATAAAACGTTTTAGTGGACAAGGCTTAGGCTTGTTTTTTGGCGTTTACTTTTTCCAAAAGCCAATCGCACCAAGCATCGATTCCTTCTCCATTGAGGGCAGAAATTTGCAATACTTCCAACTCGTGATTGATCTCTCTAGCATCTTGAATTAAGGCTTCTACAGAAAAAGGGACATAGGGCAGTAAATCCGCTTTGGACACCAACATCATGTCGCTGGTTAAAAACATTTTGGGATATTTTTTGGGCTTGTCATCCCCTTCGGTCGTTGCCAAAAGTGTTACTCGAAAATCTTCTCCCAAATCAAAGGAGGACGGGCAAACCAAATTTCCCACATTTTCTATAAAGAGTAAATCAATTTGTTCAAGCTTGTATTCCGGCAATACTTGATGAATCATTTGTGCTTCGAGGTGACATATCCCTCCCGTAACAATTTGTAGCGCTTGAATTCCTGTTTCTCGAATGCGGTTGGCGTCGCGTTCTGTTTCCAAATCTCCTACCATCACCGCCATCGTTATTTTGTCTTTTAGACGTTTGGCCGTTTCTTGCATCAAGGTGGTTTTGCCGCTTCCCGCCGATGAGGTAATGTTGATTAGCAGCGTTTGGGTTTTCGCCATTTCTTTTCTAATGATCTCGGCAACAAAGTCATTGGCTTTCAACAAATTGATGTTGGTGTTTTCACATTGTACGGTGCCTCGTGCGGCTTTTGTGGATTTTTTTATCTGCATCATTTCTTTTTTTTAGTCGTTAAATTCTACTTTGTGAATCAGCATCTCTTCCCCTTGAATGACATTTTTTGAAGGCCTTTTGCAATGGTCACATAAAAACCGATAATTTTTCACTTTCGTAATGTGTTCACATTCCTCGCATTGGATCATTAGTTCTGTCATTTCAATATGCAATTTTGGTCGAATGGTGTTGGAGTGGGTCATCTGATAGGCGTCATAGGCATTGTGCAAAAGCCGCGGTTCTATATTAGATAATAGCCCAACTTTAAGATAAATCGCCGTCATTTGGTCTAATTTTTCTGCCTCAAACTCTTGCGCCAAGGTTTTCATAATACTATTAACAATAGAGGTTTCGTGCATGTTAATGAATTAAGGGTTTTATATGTTCCAACTGTTCTAAATGTTGCTCGGCCTGCTGAATTAATTGGGAATCACGCACCAAATCTGCAACCGCGTTTGCCTTTTCAATCATTTGTTTAAATTTGGATTGTTCGGCTGTTTCATCCTCATTGTGCATCAACCAATAAAGTTCCAACTGATTCAACAGGCTAAGCGCACGTTCCAAAGGATAGTCTTTTTTTGTTCGAACCTGCAGTGCTACTTCAAATAGATCAAAGGCCTTGTCCAAGTTGTTGTGCAGTTTTGCTTCTGGAAAATTCATCAGGGCAGTGGCATAATTGTGACAAACCTGTGCAAATTCGTAGGGGTATTTTTCTTGCGTATAAAAATTTAAAACCTCTTTAAAAGAAGACGCACAAAAGGCGGTCCAAAGGGGTTTTTCATCCGGAGCTACTGGGATTTCGGAATAAATGAGTGCCAAATGGTGGTGAATATCTGCAAACTGTTTTGGATGTGTGTCGCGTTTAAAAATCTTTAAAACATCTTGAAACGCATTGATTGCAGGTTTATAGTATTGCGGGCTTCCATCCTTGGACCAAGTGTAAAGTAAGGTCGCTTTTCGCAGTCCAGCCTCGCCCAAAAACTCGGGAATATCAGCTTCTTTAAAATATAAAATCGCTTTGTTGATATAGGTTTTGGAAAGAACATAGTCTTTCTGAAAATTGGCCACCTCTGAGGCATCTATCAGAACTAGCGCGGCATTCACTGTGAGCCCTTTGGATTCGTAGTATGCGATACTCTTTTCTTGTAATGCCATTATTTCTTTTAAAACGGTGGTTGGGTAGGGAATCGTAAGTTGTTCCATGAGTACCCGTGCCAACAAGACGTCTAATGCATTTGTGGCTGTCTCAGAAGTGGCCAATGCATTTTGCTTTCTAAGAAGTTTTTCCAACACTGCATACTGTTGTAAATCTAAAAGGAGATTGCCATATTGCTTTAAAGTAAATATTCGCAGCGTGTCATTTTCAGCCTTAGCAATTGCCTTTTCGTAAAGTGCCACCAAGGACTCCGGGGATTTGTGTTGAGGCAAGTGCCCATAATGCTGCACGATACACTGATTATGGAGTGTTTGTTTTTTGACAAAAGGAAGGACTTCTTGTGGGATTGGATATTGAAACTGCAAATGTATCGCCAGCTGTAAATGCGGGTATAAAACATCGGCTTCGTCGAGCTGCTGTATTGCGCTTTGCGGATTGCTTAGTTTATAAAAAACAAGGGCTAAAAAGCGCGCTTTGGAATATTCAATCGGAGGGAAAATATAGGGCAGTTCGGTGTAGTGCCAATCTAGGGGCGCACGGAGTTGATTGTTTTCAAAAAGAAGCAATTTGTTTTTTTCATCCCACAAATGGATGTCTGTCACCACCGTGAGCAATTCCTCCAATCGGTCAACCGATCGAATGTCTTCCCAAATTTTTGAGAGGTTTTCAGTTGTTGTTAAAAGGGTAAGCATCGCTCGCTACTTTTTGGGTTCCTCTGTAATCTCTTGCTGCTGTTTTTTGCATGGTGTGGGCGGCTATTTCCGCAAGTTTTTGGGAACGATATGCCCCTATTTGTCGAATAAGAATCTGATTGGGATCGGCAGTGTTTACAAAAATTAAGGAAACTGTCCAGCGGCCCTTATGCGCTTCAACTTTTGCGCGCACCTCCGCATCTAATAGCCATTGCTCTTTTGAAACGTTCCTTTTTGTCATCAGAAAAAGACTTTGATTAATTTCGTTTTTTCAATGATTTCATAGGCTAAAACTCTGTCGTTCATGTCTAGGTCATGATCCATCAATAACTGGCGTATGCTCAACGAGCGATCTCCGTTTAAATTTTTTTCTTTTAATAGAAGCTGCAGCGGTTGATGCATTTTTCGAAACCACCCACTGCTGGTGGGAGTAATAAGCAATTGTTTTCGTTCTTGAACATAAACCACATATGCCGTGTATAAACGTTTAAAAATTTTATCAGCGAGGGTGTGATCCATGCAAAGATGCGCGGATTTTAAAAAAACAGCTGTTCCTTTCATGTGGAGGCAAATGCTTTTAAATCTTCCAAAATATATTGAACCACCTGATCTCCCGCTACCTTCACTTCTTCGCTTAAATGGGTGTCTAATTTGGTGTTTTCTATGGCAATCAGATAGACCTGTATATCTTCCGGATACTCCTTTCCTAATATTTTTTTGGCATACGACAGGGCTTGATCCCATTTCATGCTGTGCAAAAACACCATCGGATCGTCCTGAGGGGCGCGGAGCACGGCTTCGGCAGGGACTTTGAACAATGTTCCAACCGCCTCATTTGAATGGATTACCGCATCGACCATGATTATTTTGTCGTGCCCCTTGAGTCCAAAGAGGACTTCAAAAGCTGCGGTTCCCATATCAAAAATGCTGATATCCTTATGATCTCCAATGCTTTTTTGAAGTGCCTCTATCACATACATTCCAATCCCGTCGTCGCTTCGCACGGGATTTCCAAAACCCATTATGGCTGTTTTCATCTTTGTACTTTTTATAAAAACTAAAAAACTTTCCCAAAAGATTCTTTGGGAAAGTTTAAGTCTAAGGAATTGATTCTATGCTCCTTAAATCTTGAATCGCGATAATTCTACTCCCGACTGCTGATCGTGGGCGTGTACGGTACACACCAAACAGGAGTCAAAAGAGCGGGCAACAATTCCAACTTCTACCGGATCTTTGGGGTCCTCAATAGCAATCCCTTCCAATGCGGATTCAATAGGTCCGGGGTTACCCTCGGCATCATTGGGTCCCACATTCCAAGTGGTGGGTGCCATGACTTGATAATTTTTGATGACTCCGTTTTTAATTTCAATCCAGTGTGCCAAAGAGCCTCGAGCTGCCTCTGTAGCTCCAAAACCTTTGCCGTCTTTTTCTACAGGCTTGATATAGAAAGGAGCGTCCAAATCAATTTCGGACAACCATTGATCAATCAGTTTATACAACCGTGGGGCTTCGTGAACACGTGCCAAGACACGCGTGAAAACACTGGCTCCGCCCAACTTGCGGTAGGCATCAATAAAGAAAGGGTCTCGAATTTGATGTTCTTTATTGTTGGGATTCCCGTTCATAATACATCTTGCCATAGGCCCAGCTTCAACGGCATGACCGTCATAGCGGGGTGCTTTTGCCCAGCTGTACTGCCCGTCAAAATCGGTTTCTTCCAAGGTTTTTGATTTGGCTGGTGTGGGTAGGGGTTCTTCCCATGGATGCAATCCACTTTCTTGGTTGTTATACCAGGAATGTTTTACATGCTCACTTACTTTAAGGTGATCAAACTCATGCCAATTTTCTCCGTCGAAGAAACCACTGGAACTAATGAGTGCTTGATTTCTGCTTTCGACGGTTGGATGATTGTACTTGTCTTTGTGTAAATAGGTTCCAAAGGCGAGGAATTTTTCAACACCTTTCCCAAATTTATCCAATCCAAATTCAATCCCTGCACGAATCAGCAGTCCTAAATCGCTGTTTTTGTGCGCATCGTTTTCTTCTACCCAAGCCAGCATATCGTCCCAAGACTTGATTTCCAAATAGCGCTCTATGGAACAACCCAACCAAATGGGCTCTAACCAATCGTTTTTAAACTGCGTCATGATGGCATGGGCACGCGTGATATCCTTTAAAGTCGGCGCACACATCACGCCTCCGGGAACCATATAACTGGAGTGTGGCCATTGTCCACCAAATAGGGCATATACCTGAACGGGAAGCGCACTTGCGGTCAATCCTTTTTGAAAGGTTTCTCCTACATAGGCCGACCATCTTTTCACCACTTCTGCATAAAGGGGCTTGTTGGCAAACTTTTTATTGGCTAAATCGGTAGCGAAAATGGCATAAAACCAGCGTGGTATACTTTGAATAGTTTCTGTAGCTTGACCAATGGCTCGGAGGAGCAATGCGTTGGGGGGAAGCTCGGTTCCCCAAGCCGTATCCAAAGCCGAGGAGGCGCAATACAAGTGTGAGCCTCCGCAAATTCCACAAATTCTTGGCGTAACAATCAAACCTGATTGGGGGTCTTTCCCTTCCATAATTTTCTCAAAACCTCTAAACATAGCGGCTTGCGTATGGGCACGTGTTACTTTTCCATTGTCGATATATACTTTCACATCTAAATCTCCCTCGACTCTTCCGACGGGCGATATGTTTAATTCTTTTACTGACATTGTAGCTTTTTTTGAGGTTATTTTGAGGCTTCCATTATTTTTCTATTCTTGGGCATCACTTTCTGAAAACCAGCTTCCATATAGTAGGCCAATTTGGTTCTTCCTGTAGGAATTTCTTTAGGGAAAACGCCCATGTATTTCATGGTTTTAAACACACTTCCTTTACGTAAATCATTGTGCGGAAATCCAGGTTCTGTACATCCCAAACAAGGGTGGTTGCTTCTTGTTTTGCTGGATTGACGATTCCATAAAATATTATTACAACTTGCTCGAGTCATCGGACCACGACAACCTACTTCATAGAACAAGCAGCCACCTCTTCTCCCAAAATTACCATCTACTTTTTGGGCAAAATTGGTCACGTTGGTACAGCCATCTTGAACAAAATCGGTAAAGAATGTTTTGGGTCGGTGGTATTCGTCGATAAGAACATCGCCTATTCTTCCCACTGCGATGGCAACGAGAATTTGAGAAATCCAATCTGGATGTGCAGGACAACCGGGAATATTAATTACGGGTAGTCCGCCCTTGGACACATAATTTTCTCCCAAGAAACCTCCTTTTTTCTTTTTTAGAAATTGAAGTCCGGTAGATTCACTCGGATTGGGGGGTACAGCGGGAATGCCTCCCCAAGTAGCACAATCGCCAATGGCAACCACAAAGCCTGCCACTTCGGAAAGTTCCTTGATCCAATCTTTCATGGGACGATCGGCAAAATAGTTCATCGTTCCCGTGCCATTAGGGCCTTGAATTAAAGAACCTTCGTACACCAGTATGTCCATTTGGACTTTGCCGGCCACGATATCTCTTAATAAATCTTGGACTTGATCCCCAATTTGCAATCCTGTGGTGGGGTGCCAAAGAATGTTTAAACCGAAGTCTGTAATAAGCTCTACTACAGTAGGTTCTTCTGCGTTTAGAAACGACATGGTGTTGCCACTACACGCCCCTCCTTGTAACCATAATACATTAGCCATGTGATATTTGATTTGGGTTAGTAAGATTATAAATGTAAAAAAAAAAACGAAAAATCAAACCATTCTTTAAAAATCAAGTGTTTAAAAACCAATTTTAATCCGCCATTTTCAAAAAAAATTTCCCTATTTAAAACTTTCGTTTCAGCTATTTTTTTTGATGGTTCCGCTTTTTTCTTGTCCCTTTGAAACACTATTCAACAAATTTTTTGAACTTGTAAATTCAAAATTATTAACCGTTATGATCGAACTATTTTATGCCGGAGGAATCCTTTTTATGAGTGTATTGACCGCTTTCCTAATCTCCCTTTTTATTGCCGTTTATAAATTTTCAGCCCGCATCAATGCCCTAGGGAAATTGGCTTTAGCCACAGGTGCCTTGGGACAATTGATTGGACTCTTTCAAATGTTTCAAAGCCTAGAGGCTATGGGCGAAGCTGTTGCTCCTTCGCTCTTGGCGGGAGGACTTAAAGTGAGTATGATTACCACCCTTTACGGTGTCTTGATTTATGTAATCTCTCAACTCCTCCTTTTGGTTTTAACGTTTAAGAAAAAATAAACCTTTCTGGTTTATAGATTTAACCAATAGGTCAGTTTTAGGTTGATGGATCGAAACTTGGGCGAAAAATTATCCGTTGTATAATAATTGTCATTATAAACCAAATACAAGTCCGAAAGTGGTGCAAAACGCCATTGTAGTCGGGAATTGATTCCTAAATTCTCCCGCTGATTGCTGTATTGTATGATAGTATTCCAAAATAATTTTTTGCTAAAAGTAATCTCGGTTCTGGAAGTGAGCAACCAAATATTGGCGTCTGAATAGGGTTTCGGAAATCGCAAACCATCGTAGTTGACCAACATGTTGAAATTAACCCACGGTTGGATACGATAGCCCAAATTGGCACTAAAGGAGTTGATTTTTCCATTGAAAAAAGCTCCTGTGACAAAACGCATCCCATAGGTGAGCAGCGTGCTATTGCTGGACTGATATTCCGATGAGAACTGATTGAACGAATAGGCTTGTGCCCCCGGAATGGGTGTAGCACCCGATCTTGTCGGATCGAAAGCAGCGGTGAGATAAATAAAATTATTGGTAAACGCGGCCTCTGCCGTAGCTTGATTTTTAAATGCCGTTTCCCAGCTCAAGCGATACAAATGATCTGTTTTTTTATAATTCAAGGTGGGTTTCCAGTAGGTGAGTGCCAACGCCTGAACCGCATGGGTGTTGAAAACTCCAGTTTTGGGATAGAAAATTCGTTGGATGCCATTGCCCCATTTGATAACATCTGTTCTGGGAACAAATCCCAGTTCAGCCACAAATTCTTTGTCGATATAGACCAAATCTTCAATAATTCTCCATTTTCTTGGATTATAGGTCATCGTGCCTTGCCATGACAAATTTCCCTCATGATCGCCGGGTTGGAAGGATTTGTGCAAATAGAATCGCCCTCTCAGCAAGTCATTTGCAGAAGCCAAATTATAATCGGCTCCAAGCACTCGATTGTATTTTTGACGCTCATCAATTTGTGAGGCATCGCCCAAAAATTCACGGTTTACCCAAAACATCCCAATGTTTGAGCGTGCGCCTATTTTTCGTTGCAGCGCCGTCATCATATTATTGTAGGAGGCTATTTCATTGGTGGCGTCTTTTGCGGTTTGTATGTTTAAAAAGCCCAGTCGCCAGTCCTCGTTCAATTTCCCGCTCAACCGCATTCCTGCGAGAATATCGTTTTGAATCAGATTTCCATCCTTGTTTCTAGAAAGACCGATTCTTCTAGAAAAGAAAGGTTTGGCTTCGTTAAAAGAATTTCCAAAACTTTCAAAAAGGTCGTTATTGTCGATGAAAAACTGTCTTTTTTCGGGCAAACGCAATTCAAAACGAGTCAAATTGGTGAAGATATCATCCACCTCAACATTTGAAAAATCGGGGTTGATGGTCAAATCTAAGTTCATTCCATTGCCAATAGCAACTTTGGCATCGCCCCCGGCTTTAAAATCGGAATTGGATACATTGGCCACATAATTTTTTTCATTTAATAGATTAATATAGGGTATTACGGTGAGAGGTGTTTTGGGTTTTCCCAGCGGTTTTTCAAAATGCAATTCGCCCATATAGGCCAAACTGGAAAGCATTTGATTTTGGGGAACTTTCACCCAGGTGCTTTGCTCATCGCTTTGAATGTTCCAACGATAGGGTCGAAAACGCCATTTTGTTGCTCCCTCAATAAATTTTAAAGAAGTCAACGGAATAGCGACCTCAACAGTGTAATAGTTTTCAAAACGTTGTGCTTCCGCTTTCCATTTGACATCCCAAGTGTTGTTGAAACTAGTCCCCCCTCCGGATACCAATCCTTCCCGGCGCACGCCATAGGGCGTAATTCCAAAAAAGAAAGCCGTCGTTCCATCGTTAAATGTATCAAACAACAAAGAGACATTGTCATTGGTCAAAGCACTAAAATCTCTCTTTAATGAGGAGACTACAAAAGCTCCATTCTCAGCATAGGCAGTCATCCCCACATATAGTGTCGTTTCGGAATAAAGTACCTTAAAAGTCGTTTGGTAATTGGCACTGAGCGAGTCGGTTGGGAAAAACTGGACAAAGTCCGTTCCTTCTTCTGTGCTTTCCCAAACACCTTCGTCAAGCTTGCCGTCCAAAAGTATTGCTGAATCGATAAATTTGGCGGTGATGGATTTATTTTGAGCCAATGAGAGGAATCCCCCAAGGAGGCTCATGCCCAAAAAAAGACGTGAAAGCATAGGGAAACTAATTTTCTACAAAAATCTTCTTTAACAAGGGAATAGTAACTACCTATATTACTGATTTTGATACCACTATCCGTTTTATAAGTCGCTACTTTGAAAAAGGTTTTCTATTTTTGATGGAATTTAAAATGTATGCCAAAGCACCTTCATCATATCAAAAGTGTTAGTCAGTTTAACCAATTAAAGGGGGTAGAAACGCAACATCCCCTGATCAGCTTGATTGATCAATCCAAAGCCAAGGCCTTTCCTTCAGGGAAATATGTTTCCGATTTGTATTTTATTTTTTTAAAAGACTCCTGGTGTGCAGAGATCGTATATGGGAGAAAACACTATGACTACCAAGATGGAACATTGGTGTTTATTGGTGCGGGTCAAGAATTTGGTTTTGAGTACACCGAACTGCCCAAAGTTCCCCCCAACGGATGGGGTATCGCCTTTCACAAGGACCTTCTTTTGGGAACAACATTGCAAAAAACTCTGGAAGCCTATCACTTTTTTGATTACCGGGTATCCGAAGCCCTGCATATATCCGTAAAAGAGCGAGCGGTTTTGTTACAAATTTTTCTTCATCTCAATCAAGAAATTAATAATCCTGTTGACCAGCACAGTCGTATTTTAATTGTCAGTCAATTGGAACTTTTACTGAATTATAGCAAACGCTTTTACGAACGGCAATTCAACACACGCGTGAGCAATTTTCACGTTTTGCCAGAAAAAATAAATGCCCTCTTAGATGACTACTATCAGCAAAGATTATATTTGACGCAAGGGACTCCGTCAGTGGCGTATTGTGCAGACAAATTCAATTTGTCACCGAATTATTTTGGAGATTTGGTCAAACAACATCTTGGGGTTTCTGCGCAACATTTTATTCAAGATTATATCTTGACCCGCGCCAAAAACTATATGCAGACCACTAAACTGTCTGTCAAAGAAATTGCTACAGTCCTCGGATTTGAATATCCCAATCATTTTTCTCGCTTTTTTAAAGAAAAAACAGGGTCGAACCCTACAGCCTATAAATCCATTTTAAACTAAATCCTTATGGAAAATTTTAAATTAAATGTAAACGGAGAAAGCCATCAAGTAACGGTAGATCCCAACACCCCCATTTTATGGGTCCTTCGCGATCACTTGCAACTGGTTGGCACCAAATACGGTTGTGGAATTGCACAATGTGGGGCGTGTACCATTCATTTGGACGGAACCGCCCTACGCTCGTGTCAATTGCCGGTCGCGGCGGTGGGTGATGCAAACATTACCACCATAGAGGGGCTCTCTGAACAGTATGATCATCCCGTTCAAAAAGCCTGGGAGGCGGAAGATGTCGCTCAATGTGGCTATTGCCAAGCCGGACAAATCATGCAAGCTTCAGCCTTGTTGGCGTCTAACCCCAACCCTTCGGATGAAGAAATTGAGGCAAGTATGAGTGGTAATATTTGTCGTTGTGGTACGTATACCCGAATCAAAAAAGCCATCAAAACAGCTGCCAAGCTATCTTAAAATCTCATTATGAAAACTACAAATCCATTAAATAGACGCTCCTTTTTAAAAGTTTCCGCCGTGGCCGGAGGAGGAATGTTAATTCACTTCAATTGGCTGACCGGATGTACAACTCTTCCCAAAGAAACCCTCGAAATGCCCGAGGAATGGTTTGCGTTAAACAGTTATATTAAAATTGGAGAAAATGGTGTAACCACCATCTATTCTGCCAATCCCGAGTTTGGTTCCAACATCAAAACGTCTATGCCTATGATAGTGGCAGAGGAATTGGACATCGACTGGAAAAAAGTAATCGTTGAGCAGGCGGATTTTTATCCCGATCGTTTTAGTCGTCAGTTTACGGGAGGAAGTCAAGGAATCCGTCAAGGATGGAAGCCCCTTCGGACCGCCGGAGCAACCGCACGTCAACTTTTGGTCAATGCCGCTGCTCAACAATGGGGAGTAAACCCAGAAGAAATTACCACTTCCAAAGGGCAGTTGATGCATGGAGCGTCCGGCAAAAAAGAAGGCTACGGAGCCTTTGCCTCCTTGGCAGCAAGTTTGGAAGTTCCTGAAAACGTTGCCCTGAAAAACAGTGCCGATTTTAAAATTATCGGACAAGGGAAAAAGAATGTTGACGCCGAAAAAATTTATCGTGGAAAACCGCTGTTCAGCATCGATCATTATGAGGAAGGGATGCTCACCGCCATGATTGTTCATCCCCCGGCTTTTGGTCAACAATTGAAATCTTTTAATCGCGAATCCGTAATGCAACTCCCCGGAATTGTGGATGTTTTTGAGATTAATGTGTTTAAGGAAGACTATGACCGCAATTTTTTTGATGGAGCAAGTTTTCCAAAATTAGTCGCCATAGTGGGGCAATCCACTTGGCAGGTAATGCAGGCAAAAAAAGCCATCGAAGTGGAATGGGAAACCGCCCCTGAAGTGCAGTTTAATTTAAAAGGCTGGGGCAATAATGTTACTCCCATGAGCCTTCCTGCCGGATTGGAAAGTACCGCCCTACATCAATCCCGCATGGAAGAATTACACCTTCAAAAGGGACGGACATTGAGAAAAGACGGTCAGCCGGAAGCCGCTTTTAAAAAAGCAGATCAGATTTTAGAACGTACCTATACCGCCCCTTTTCTGGCGCACAATACCATGGAACCCATGAATTGTGTCGCCCATGTAAAGGAAGATAGTGCTGTCATTTACGGCCCTACACAAGCCCCAGAATTCATTCGGGGGACGCTGGCCAGTAGTTTGGGAATGGATGCGGAGAAAATTCAGATCAATCTTTCTCGGATGGGCGGTGGTTTTGGAAAACGTGCCTACAGCCATCATATGGTTGAAGCGGCTTTGATCTCTCAAAAAGCCAACACTCCAATAAAACTTGTTTATACCAGAGAAGATGATATGACCAGTGGCATCTATCGCCCCGCATATCGCGTCACCTATCGTGCCGCTTTGGATAAAAATAAAAACTTACTCGCCCTTCATATCAAGGGAGGGGGCGTACCCGAATCGCCCATTTTTGCCAACCGTTTTCCGGCTGGTGCCATAGATCATTATTGGGCTGAATCTTGGGAAGTAAAATCCAATATAACCATTGGTGCTTTTCGTGCACCACGATCCAATTTTATTGCGGGGGCTGAACAATCCTTCCTCGATGAATTGGCAGAAACCATGGGCAAAGATCCCGTAGATTTTCGATTGGAGCTGCTGCAACGTGCCGAGACCAATCCCGTGGGTGAAAACAATGATTACGATCCAAAACGCTATGCCGGCGTGATTCAACTCGCCAAAGAAAAGTCCGATTGGGGCAACCAACAGGCGCATAAGAGTCGAGGTTTTGCTGCCTATTTTTGTCACAACACCTATGTGGCAGAAGTCATTGATCTCGACTATTCTGGAAAGGAACCCAAAGTGGAGAATGTCATAGCTGCTGTGGATTGTGGCGTGGTTGTCAATCCTGATAGTGCCAGAAATATGGGAGAAGGAGGAATCATCGATGGAATTGGCAATGCCTTTTACGGAAGCCTGAGTTTTGAAAATGGAGTGCCCAGTAGTAACAATTTTGATGGCTACAGAATGATCCGTTTGCGGGAAGCCCCAAAGCATATTGACATTCATTTTGTGGAAAACAACGAAGATCCTACCGGACTGGGAGAACCTTTATTCCCTCCCGTTTTTGCAGCCCTTTCCAATGCCTTGTATAAAGCTACTGGAAAACGGTCGTATGATCAACCCTTGTTACCCAACCAATCGATTTTGGGGTAAGGAACGCTGCGTAGGTTGAAGAGCAACAGGGGGCTATTTTACGTCTCGTAGAAAATCAAACGCCTGTTGTTGCGTTTCCGTTCAATCCTTGGAGCAAGGCATTAACCTCTTCCACAAGTATTGCTGTTTGCGGAAGGGTTTTACCCTTGAAAATGAGCATTGCGCTTCCTTTCATGGTAATCCCGTGGGAGGATAAACGCAGTGCTTCTCTCAGTTGACGCTTGATTCGATTGCGATCAACCGCTCGAACAAAGTTGCGTTTTGAAACTGAAACTGCAGCATAGAGCGCATCGTCAGGGTTGTTCTCCAAGATTTTTAACAAGATGTTTTGGGAATGATAAACTTTCCCTTTTTCGAACAAATGCGCAATGCGCAATTTGCCTTTGAGACGTTTTAATAGAATTTGTTGCGCCACTTTTCTTATTTATCGTCGGCTTGTTCTAAAAGAATATAATTATTTTCCGGAATGATGTCCGCCATCAATTGAGAGGGATCGATGACGATGGAACTAATATTACTTTTGGGCTGAGGAATATCAAATTGATATTCTGGATAGGCCCAAGCCCAATCTTTCAAAACGGTCCAAGGAAGCTGATAAGGGTTTTCTTTTTCGCCACGCATCAATGGCAGAGGAATATAAAAAAACGCTTGACTTCCATCTTTATAATTTACCAAAACATCCAAGGGCATGGGCAGCTCTCCGATTCGATTTAAAGTTACCCGCGTGGAGTTGTTCTGATCTTCCAGTGCTGCAACTTCATAATCTATGGTTTTGGTGGTTTGCGTCCAATCGGTCAAATACCACTTGAGCTGAATGCCCGAAACGCGTTCTGCAACTCTTCTAAAGTCATTTGGGGTTGGATGTTTAAATTTAAATTCATCATAATAGGCTTTAATGGTTTCCGCCAATTTTTCTTGTCCAATAATATACCCCAATTGCGCCAAAAAGACGGCTCCTTTGTTATAGGCTGTCGACTCATAGGCATAATTGTAATTGTAACGATTGGCATTTGTGGCTTGGGGCTCTTCTACACCCGAAGTGGCTAAATTGTAATAGCCCATATAGGACCGTTGAACGGGATTCGTTTTGTTTTCCTCCAGGACCAAATCTTGTGCAAAAGCAGAAATATAAGAAGTAAACCCCTCGTCCATCCATTCGTGTTTCATTTCATTGGTGGCTAGGACATGCTGAAACCAAGAATGTGCTAATTCATGCGCCGTAACGCCCACCAAGCTTCCAAATTTGCGTTCCCCTGTGACGAAAGTCATCATAGCATATTCCATGCCGCCATCGCCGCCTTGCACCACGCTGTATTGTTGATAAGGATAGGGACCAATATGCGTGTTATAAAAATCCATCAATGCTGCCGTCAACGGTTGAAGTTTCTTCCAATTTTCAATAATTTCAGGCTTGTTTTTATAGAAAAAATGAAGTGTTACTCCCTCCGGTCCCGAATAGGTGTCGTGGATGTAATCGGGGTCTGCTCCCCAGGAAAAATCGTGTACTTTTGGGGCCATAAAATGCCAAGTAAGCATCCCTTTTTTCGCTTTACTTTTTTTGGTTTCACTATATCCTTTTCCAATATCCTCGGCATTTTGAAGATAGCCACTGGCTGCCACGGTATAGTCTTTATCAATCGTGATTTTAACCTCATAATCGCCCCAAACACCATGATATTCGCGTCCTAAATAGGGTTCTGCATTCCAACCGTCATAATCGTATTCTGCGATTTTTGGAAACCATTGGGTCATCGTAAGGGCCACTCCTTCGGAAGAATTTTTTCCGGCACGGCGCACCACGGCTGGGACTTGTCCTTCAAACCGCAAGTCGAACTGAGTGCTGCTTCCCGGTGTCAAGGGCTCGGCAAGTGTTACCTCCAATATCGTTCCAGAGAGCTGAGTTTCCAAAGCCACTCCATTTTGTTTCAAATCAAAAACCTGAAGCCGCCCTTGATCCGCTGGCTGAAGGGAATCAATATCCACTTTAAATCGTCCGTTTTTATCCGCTCCTGTTTTTACACGAACCGCCATTTCGCTTCCCGGTTGGAAAGCGTTGTAGAAAAGATGAAAGAAAACTTTATTAAGTGTGTCTGGAGCGTTGTTGGTATATTTTAGTTGTTGGGTGCCTTCATAAGTATAATCATCCACATCCATGGTGACTTCCATTTTATAGTCAACGGCTTGTTGCCAATAATGTTGTGCACAGACGCTGTTTGCAAAAAACAAAACAAATAGGAGAATAAGGTTCTTTTTCATGGATATAAAGGATTAAAATAATTCATCAAAGGTAAAATTTTCTGCCATTCTGATCCCTTTTTCGGTATGTTTCAGCGAGATCATTTCATGGTAGGGATCGTGTTCCAAAAAGAGGAAGGCCGCTTCTTGCACGGCTTGTTCTAAAAAGGCACTTTTTTCTGTTAGGCTTAACAAGGGTCGGGTGTCGTAACCCATGATATAGGGAACTGGCAGATGCCCTATTGTGGGTACCAAATCGGCTGCATAAAAAATTTTTTTGCCTTTATATTCTAACAGGGGAAGCATTTGTTTTTCGGTATGACCATCCACAACCAATATAGAAAACGGGAATCCACTGTCCGAAATCACGGGGCCTTCCCCACGGATAAAATGAAGCTGTCCGCTTGCTTCTATGGGTAAGAGGTTTTCGGGTAAGAAAGAAGCTTTTTCTCTCATATTAGGGTGTATGGCCCATTGCCAGTGGGATTCATGTACCCAAAAGCGCGCGTTTTTGAATGCGGGAACCAACTGCCCCTTATTCGTTTTCACTATCGCCCCTCCACTATGGTCGAAGTGCAAGTGTGTAAAAAAAACGTCGGTAATTTCATCTCGGTGAAATCCTGCTTTCGCAAGCGATCGATCCAAAGTATGCGTTCCCCAACGGTCGTAGTGACTAAAAAATTTCTCGTCTTGTTTGTCGCCCAGCCCGGTGTCAACAAGAATCAATCGATTGCCGTCGGCAATCAACAATGAGCGGGTCGCCATCTCGATGCGATTGTTTTCATCGGCAGGATTGGTGCGCTGCCAAAGCGTTTTAGGAACTACTCCAAACATGGCTCCGCCATCCAATTTGAAGTTGCCCGCCTCAATGGGGTAAAGGGTCATTTATTTAATTTTAATACGCGCTAATATATCATTAGAAGTGAGGTAGAGATAGGTTTCGTCGGCATCAAAAGCACAATTGGCTGTGGGTTTACCGGGGCGAATTGTTCCCAGATGTTTTCCTTGTGGGTCAATCACAAGGACACCGCCGGGACCTGTACTAAAAATGGTTCCTGAAGAATGTACTTTCAAGCCATCAAAGAGTCCGGGGCCTTTTTTTGTCAATGTATTGGCATCAAAGAAAACGCGTTCGTTAATCAGTTTTCCATCCACCAAATCATACGCAATGATTACGGAATTCTTGGGGTCGGAATTGCCCACATATACCGTTTTTTCGTCTAAGGATAACGCAATCCCATTAGGACGTGTCATACTTTTGGAAAGCAATTGAATGCCTTCTTCTGGATTCCACCGATAGATTCCGCTAAAAGGAATTTCTTTCAAGGGGTCATTGTCCTGTTGCGCCAGTCCATAGGGAGGGTCGGTAAAAAATACATCCCCATTTTTGCTAAGCACTAAATCATTTGGACTGTTCAACCATTTTCCGTCATAATGATCTACCAAGGTTTCGTATTCTGGGGTATTAAATTCCCAGCTTTTAAGTTTGGCTATTCTTCGATCCCCGTGCTGACACAAGATGAGATTCCCCTCGGCATCGATTCGAAGACCATTCCCTCCAGAATTGGAGCTGTGTGGAGCATGCCCGGTCATTCCGCTGGGGTTTAAAAATTCAGAAAGGCCTTCTTTTTCTGTCCACTTATAGACAATATTATTGGGCTCGTCTGAAAACAAAATCCCATTAAAGCGCGGCACCCAAACGGCCCCTTCGGACCACCGAAATCCCGACGCCAATACTTCAATGACCGTGTTTTCCATCACCCATTGATTAAAGGCGGGATCAATACGATCAATGGAACCAATGGTGTTTTGACCGTTAAGGGCTAAACTTCCTGTCATGAGGAGCGCAAGTGTTTTTTGAATCATTTTTTTTATACAAAGTACAAAATCCTCATCATATCACAAATCATTTATTTTTAGTGGACTGTTGCAGTAACTGACGAAAATCTTGTGCAAAAGCCAGCATAATTTTGATTTCTTGAATACTTGAAAGACGATCCTTTCCTTTAATCAAAAGCCGTTTTCCGTTGGATTCGATATGGAAAATCGGATGGCTCTCGAAGAAAAAAATCAATTCTTTGGTAAAAAGTTTTTGGATGGCTTTTCTATCGTTTCCGCTTAAATGAAAGCGTTTGGAAAAATCGGGGTGTTGAGAAAAGTTGATGTCGTCAAAACCAGCCCAATGGTAGAGTGTGCTTTTAAAATCTTCTTTATCTAAAACAAAAACAGGCATGGGCTTTGGGCTGTCGAAAAGCAAAAAAGTAGCCTTTAAATCTTCCTTGGTAATGAATGCCCCTTCGGAGAACGAAAGATCAAAGAGCGTAAAACTTTGATCGGTTGCAAGGATGGTGTTGACACCGTAATTAACCACCTTGGATTCAAAAAACAAAAACGATTCTATTCCTTTTGGGTTTTCCACGATTTGTGGCACATATTCCCATTCCAATTGACGGGCTAATTTTTTTAGGTTTTTTTGACGGTTGGTCAAGGCATTTTGTAGCCCAATAAGTGTATTCAAGGGCAAACTCTTTCGAACCGCAAAAGGGTGTTGGGTTTCTGCAGCATGGATGTCCAAACCAATGGTTTCAAATGCTCCATTCTTACGTGCAAAGGAGCGTTGGTAGTCCGATAAGCCTTCCATAACCGTGTGATCTACAAAATCACAGAGCGAAAAATCGACGATGGCATGTTCGCTTTCTGGAATTTGATCCAACTTCATTTTAAGGCGGTAAAAGTTTAAAAAGCTACAGAAGTTTTTTACACTTACATAGTAGTTTCCACTCTGTTCCTCGCGAAACATCAGTACGTTGGGTTTAAAGATTGCAAGCGAAAACATAAAGAAGTTTTTGCTTAAAAAAAGATGGATGATGAAAGTAAATAAAATTCCCACTCCGATGCCCACGATCAAACTGCTAAACAAGGTGGTTATGAGTGTTACCAAAAAAATGAGTGCTTGCTCGGGGCCAATTTTATAGATGCGGATTAAATTTTCAGGAGCCGCCAGCTTGTAGCCGGTAAAGACTAAAATTGCAGCCAAAGCGGTGAGCGGTATGCGTTGAATTTGATCGCCCAACAACACGACAAAAAGCACTAAAAAGAGCGCGTGAAAAAAATTAGAAGAGCGATTACTTCCGCCATTGTTGGCGTTGACAGAACTTCGCGCTATTACCGTAACTACATTTAATCCCCCCAAAAAACCGCTGACCACACTTGCCATACCCAGTGCGCGAAGGTCTTTGTTGACATTGGATCGTCGCTTCTTAGGATCCAATTTATCCACCGCCTTGATGCTCAATAACGATTCGATATTTGCAATAAGGGTAATCGAGATTACCACCCCCAAGAACTCAAGATCAAAAATTCTAGTGAAATTTGGTCGTGGAAGACTGGAGATGAGTTGATCGGGGATTTTTATCAATAACTCCGGATCAATGGGAAGCGGTTGATTTAAAATCAAAGTATAATAATAACCTACCCCGATGGATCCAACCACCACCCACATGGGTGCAGGAATAAGATGAAAAAGAGGATTTCGAATGCGACTGTAGAGGAATAAAAAAATCAAGCCTGCTGCGCCCAATACCCCGGAGAAGGGATGTAATGCCAAAAAAAGCAAAAGCGAATCAGGAATGGCAATCAATTGGTCAATCGTCCCTCCGCTGACCGTTGTGAGGCCTAACATCAAATGGAATTGTTTGGCTAAAATCCCGATCCCGATGGCGGCCAACATCCCTTGCAAGGCAGAGGCCGGAAAAAATTCACTCATTGCACCCAATCGCAAAACACCAAAAAGAAACAGCAGCACGCCGGTTAAAATGATGGCGGCTAAGGTAAAAAGATAGCCTTCATAAAGATTGCCTCCGCCTAAAGTGGTAATGGCCGCCAAGAGTACAATGACAAGTCCATTTCCGGGTCCGGCAATCGTGATGTGCGACCCGCCAAAGAGTGCAACAACCACGCCTCCTGCCACTGCAGCAATGATACCGGCCAAAGGAGGTGCCTCGGAAGCGATGGCCAGTCCAAGCCCCAAGGGAAGGGCGATTAAAGAAACCACAAAACCTGAAAAAATATTTTTAGGGAGCTCCTTTACAAACGCTAAAATCGGCTTTTTTTTAGGCATGTTGATGGGATTGAATGATGAGTACATCGGTGGGAAGTTCCGCCAAAATATGTTCTAAATCCTTAGGAAAAAAACGATGATAAAACCGTGGTTCTTCCTGTGCATTCATGACCAATAGATCGGCCCGCACCACTCGGGCATAATGCCCGATGGAATACCCTCGGCGACCGAAAATACTTTGGGTTTCCCATTTTAAGCCCTCTTTTTTGGGTTTTGGAATTTTTTTCACAATATCGGTGACACGAATTTTTTCTTCCCGGTCAATTTTTTCTTTGCGCAAGGTGGCTTTTCGCAAAGTCCGATCATCGCTAACGGAAACGGCCACACGAGATTCGCTAATTTCTTCCACCAGCGTAATCTTTTCGGACTGCAATGCTTGCCCCATATAAAACGCCGCTTCCACGGTTTCTTGTGTTTGAGGGCTGTCAAAACCATTGACGACTATGTGTTTACAAGGGTGCCGCTCGATGGAGGGGTTGAGCATTAACAATACCGAACAAGGGGCTTTCCGGGTCAATTTCCGGGCAATGGATCCCAAATAATACTTGAAGACATTTTCTCTTTTTAACGCTCCCAAAAGCAATAAATCCACTTGGTATTCCCGACAAGCATCCGCCAAAGTCGTTACAGGATCACCAACTTTCCAATACGTTTTTATGGTCTTTGGACGAACGGGGCATTCATTCAACAAAGCTTCGAATTGCGCCTCTTTTTCAGCGGTTTGTTCACCCACATGTACAAAAATCAGTTGTGCATTTAAAAAATGCGCCAAACGCATTGCTTCATAAACATTGGCTTTTAGCGAAGGCGAAAAAGCAAAACCAAATAATACCGTTTTAAAAGGTTGAAAGGCCATGGAGGTCTATTGCGTTACATTTTTTGAATAAACTCAGTTCGCAAAACAATGGCTGATTTTTTTATTTTACAATCGATTTCGTCAGGATCGTCCGTCAGGCGGATGTTTTTGACCACCGTTCCTCTTTTTAAAGTGATTCCTGCTCCTTTAACTTTTAAATCTTTACAAAGCTTAACACTGTCCCCATCGTGTAGGGGGTTTCCATTAGCATCTGTAACGTTCATAGCCCTTGTTTTTCTCAAAGATAAAGAAAACCCAATAAAGCTTCCTTATTCCGGCTGTACGAGTAGAATTTTGTTTCGGGATTTTTGTCCCTTTTCTAAGGAGAGTTGTCTTTTTTTTAGCCCCAAGTGTGTTGCCATAAGTTGGATTAAAGCCGCATTGGCTTTGCCCTCCACCGCTGGTGCATGCAACCATACTTTGAACCCTTTGGCAGTGGCTTCCACTTTCTGAATCTTGGCATTGGGAGTTACATGGAGGGAATATCGAATCATTCAGAAAAAAGGTTTTTAAGAGGATAACAAGATATACATTATCCTTCCACGAAACAACGGCTCCGGGGTTCCCTTGGGTTGAATGATTGGTCTCCCAAAAACGGTTGTGTCGACTAAAATCGATAGCCAAGACTGAGTCCGGCACGAACACCTCCCCATGGCCCGGAAAAATCTATCGTTGCTTTTTGTCCCTCCACCACAGTATTTGATTCCACCAAAGGCAGTTCGAAGCTATCTAAAGTTGCTTGCAAGGATTCTTTTTCAAAGTTCGTGAAAGGTGTAGCCTTGGAACCTTCAAGACCTCCTGAACCGACGCCCAAATGAGGGCCAACGATCCACCAATCCAAAACGAGATTTTTACTTAAATTAAATTGAGAACCTAAAAGTAGCCCCAATGTATTTGCATTAAGGTTCCCTTTGGTACTCAATTCGGTGTCAGAGCCGTCATCTTTTTGGAAATCAAAAACCGCACCTTCTATAATAAAATTCGAATGGCGGTAAAAAGGAGCAAGATAAAATCCTTTTCCAAAGCCTTGTTTTCCAAGATAAAAGCGAACTTCCGGAGTAATGCTGTAATACCCCAAACGTATCCCTTTTAAGGCCAGAAAAGTATCCGCGTCATCTACCACTACTTCTAAGGAGTTAAGTTGGGGGATATTACTGCTCAAAAAAGTGCTGAGGGAAAGGGAAACGCCTACTTTTTTATTTATGATGCGTTCGTATTGCAACTGAAAGTTGTTAAAAATAAGACTGGTAAGACTGAGCTTTACAATGTTTTTTTTCGATTGATATTCCCACACTGGGTTATCTGGCTGAGGCAAGCTGTCATAAACAAATTCTTGTTGGGCATGAACAAGGGCGAAAAAAAAGAGACTAACGGATAAAAATAATTTTTTCATTTAAAGTAAGATTTAGGTTTGTATGGTTAAAAGTAGCAAAAACGTTTTTTTTAAGCAATGCTTAAAACCACTTCTTCTTTTTGAAATAAATCAACATCCCCAAGGCAACGACGAGCATCACTCCCAACATAATGAAATAACTGTATTGATAGTGAAGCTCGGGGAGTACGTCGAAATTGGTGCCATAAATCCCGGCAATAAAGGTGAGCGGAATAAAGACAACGGAAAAGACGGTTAAAAACTTCATGATATCGTTCAGCTTGGTACTCATGGTGGTGTGGTAGATATTGAGCTGGTCGGACAAGATTTCACGATAGCTGTCCGAAGATTCTTGGGCGTGGTTGATATTGTTTTGTAGCTCTAAAAAATGAACGGCATTTTTTTTGTCAATAAATTCGGTGTCCATTTTTACCAAAGAGGTGATCATGTCGCGAGCCGGTTTGATGTTCTTGCGCATGAAATTTAATTCTTTTTTATAGGCATTTATGGATTCAATCAGCGAGGCGTTGGGCTGGGTTAAAAGCACTTCTTCAAGGGCTTCAATTTTTTCGCCCAAAAGTTCAACGATATAGATATAATTATCAACGATAATATCGAGTATGGCAAACGCCAAAAAGTCGGTTCCCAAAGTGCGAATTCTCTTTTTTGGATTTCGGACTCGCTCTCGGATGGGTTCAAAAACGTCGCCTTTTTGTTCTTGAAAAGACAATACGGCCGTCTCGGTAATGATCAAACTGATGTTTTCGGAAATATTGGTGTTGGTGTCCGCAACATGACGCATCATTTTAAGCGACAGATACAAGCAGTTTTTATAATCAATCACTTTGGGACGGGAGGAGGTATTCATCACCTCGGCGAGTAACAATAAATCCAAATCGAAAGCGGAGGCGATTTCTTTCATCAGGGCAGTGTTGTGAAGCCCGTCTATATTAAACCAACAAACCGCGTCTTCACGGACAAACGACAAAACTTCTTTAACTGTATCCAGTTGAACTTCGTCCAACTGCTCAGGATTATAAGCAATTACCCGCAACAACACTTGATCGATTTTGGGTTGCCCCAAAAAAATCAATTGATCTGGAGCCGCTCCGATTTCCTCTCTCCTTTTTTTTACATGTCGTGTCATTGGTTAAAATTAGTGTAAAAATTATTTTCTGTTACAGCGATTTATGAATTCTTAATGGGGAGGATCGTTGCATTGCAACTGTAATTCGATGATTCCATTTTGTAAGGATTTACAAGGTAAGGATTCAGAAAAGGGCGGGTCTTTTAATCAAAAATATTTCGTTTATGCTCATTTAATAGACCTCTCTAAAAATAGATTACCCAAATAAGAAGGGCTAATTTTTTAAGTATGCCGAAACCGAGCAAAAGATAATAGGCTTTTTTGGAGGGTTTTTTCATGATTTGGAAATTAGATTCACAAAAGGAGTGCCGAAGCCAACTCTTCCATAAATGTAGAAAAGAATATCCAAAACACAAAATAGCAAGAAAAAGGGGTTAATCGTTCAGCTTTAGAACCGCCATAAAAGCTTGTTGCGGAATTTCTACATTCCCCACTTGACGCATTTTCTTTTTTCCTTTTTTCTGTTTTTCAAGCAGTTTTCGCTTCCGAGAAATATCTCCTCCATAACATTTGGCAGTAACGTCTTTACGCAATGCTTTGATGGTTTCTCTAGAAATAATTTTAGCTCCAATGGCCGCTTGTATGGGGATATCAAACTGTTGTCGTGGAATTAACTGCCGCAGTTTTTCGCACATTTTCTTTCCAATGGAATGGGCATTGTCTGTATGAATCAAAGAGGAAAGGGCGTCCACCGGGCTGGCGTTTAGCAGGATGTCTACTTTTACCAATTTGGACGTCCGCATCCCAATGGGCGAATAATCGAAGGAGGCGTAGCCTTTGGAAACGGTTTTTAAACGGTCGTAAAAATCAAAAACAATCTCTGCCAGAGGCATATCAAAAGTCAATTCCACCCGTTCCGGTGTCAAATAGGTTTGATTGGAGATTTGTCCTCGTTTTTCAATACAAAGCGACATCACATTGCCCACAAAATCGGATTTGGTGATGATGGTCGCTTTGATATAAGGTTCTTCCACACGGTCCAAAAAGGAAGGATCGGGCAAGTCCGAGGGGTTATTGACAAGCAAAATTTCATCGGGATTTTTTCTGGTAAATGCGTGGTAGGAAACATTGGGAACCGTCGTAATAACGGTCATATTAAATTCACGCTCCAAACGCTCTTGAATAATTTCCAAATGCAACATTCCTAAAAATCCGCATCGAAAACCAAAACCCAATGCCGCAGAACTTTCAGGACTAAATACCAATGACGCATCGTTGAGCTGCAATTTTTCCATAGAAGCGCGCAGTTCTTCATAATCCTCTGTGTCTACGGGATAAATTCCGGCAAAAACCATGGGTTTTACTTCTTCAAACCCAGAGATGGCCTCGGTGGTGGGGTGTTCCGGGTTGGTAATTGTATCGCCAACTTTGATTTCCTTGGCTTCTTTGATTCCCGTGATGAGGTAACCTACATCTCCGGCTTCAATGATATTCTTGGGATGCTGAATTAGTTTGAGGGTGCCAATCTCATCGGCATAATACGTTTTTCCAGTAGCAAGAAATTTTATTTTTTGTCCTTTTCGAATCACGCCATTCAAGACTCTAAAATACGTTTCAACCCCGCGAAATGGATTGTAGACAGAGTCAAAAATCAAAGCTTGTAGGGGTGCGTCAACACTTCCTTTGGGAGCCGGAACCCGCTCGATGATGGCGGTGAGAATTTCTTTAATTCCTAAACCCGTCTTTGCTGAAGCGGGGATGATTTCCTCGGGTCTACAGCCTAATAAATCCACAATATCATCCGTCACCTCTTCCACATTGGCAGAAGGAAGATCAACTTTATTGAGCACGGGAATAATTTCCAAATCATTTTCTAGGGCGAGATAGAGATTCGAAATGGTTTGCGCTTGTATGCTTTGGGCGGCGTCAACCACCAACAAGGCTCCTTCGCAGGCTGCGATGGATCGGGAAACTTCATAGGAAAAATCTACGTGCCCGGGGGTGTCAATCAAGTTGAGAACATAGGTCTCACCTTCATGTACATAATCCATTTGTATGGCATGGGATTTTATGGTGATCCCTCGTTCGCGCTCCAAGTCCATATTGTCCAACAATTGATCTTGTTTTTCGCGCTCTGTCACTGCACCTGTTGAATCCAACAAGCGATCGGCCAAGGTACTTTTCCCGTGATCAATATGGGCAATTATGCAAAAATTTCGAATGTTCTTCATCTACACCTGTTCATTGCTGGAGGCAAATATACAGCTTTGTCGGGTGGGTTTTTTGATTTGAGATTAAATTCATTCGCAGAGATTTTTATATTTTTAAAATAAATTTAAAACAACTATCTTGCAGTTAACCAAATACTTAAATCATTATCTATGAAACTTAACATTACCTATCAAGAACGCTATTCCAGATTAGAACTTTTATTACGCTTTATTTTTGGGGTTTTTTACATTGCTCTTCCGCATGCCTTTTTACTTTTTTTTCTAGGTTTATGGGGAGCAATTCTGGGGTTTATTGCTTTTATCGTTATCCTTTTTACGGGACGCTATCCCGAAAGCATGTTTATTTATCAAGTTCAATTGTTGCGCTGGCGGCTTCGTCTCAACGCTCGTTTGTCCAATCTCTCCGATGGCTATCCTGCTTTTGGCTTAGAAAGCACCGACGAATATACTTCTTTGGAAGTCTCTTATCCTGAGCGCATCAGTAGAGGATTGACCCTTGTTCGATTATTCTTTGGCATTTTTTATGTTTCGCTCCCACACGGATTTATATTGTTTTTCCGGGTGCTTTGGGGGATTATACTATCCATCTACGCCTTTATTTCAGTTTTATTTACCGCCAAATTTCACAAAGGAGCCCACACCTTTTTAGTGGAAACCATCCGTTGGAACTACCGTGTCCTTCTGTATATGGGAAATATGACGGATGTTTATCCTCCTTTTTCTGGAAAAGAAACTGCAAATGACCAATAACGATTATCATCCACTGCCGCAACCCCACGAGCTGACGGAGCGAGAAAAAGAAGATGCCATGGGTGCCTATTTGATGATGTTTGCCGCTTTGGCAACCAGCCTTCCGCTACCCGTTATCAATTTGATTGCCGCCATCGTATATTATTATGTCAATCGTAAAAAAGGGCGTTTTATTCATTTTCACTGTTTGCAGTCACTGCTTTCTCAATTGCCCACCACTTTGGTGAATTGGGGCTTGTTATATTGGGCGCTACAAATTTTCTTTTTCAAAAATTTTGAAGTGAATGATTATTTCTATGCCTATTTGGGATTTAGTATTGTAGCGAATTTGATCTACTTTATTTTTAGTATTGCTGCGGCTATACGCGCCCGAAAGGGTGTCTTTATGTACTTTATCTTTTTCGGTCCCTACGCCTATCAGCGTGTGTATGCAACACAAAATTCTTTGGTCTATGAAAATGAACAACCTCCCGCAAACGCAAAGCAAAATCTAAATAAGCCTCCCTTTTAAATGAAAAAGAAAATATTCGCAGATGCATTAAAAACCCTGGGCGTCTTTGGCGGTATTTTTATATTGTTCTTTTTGGGGATGCATTTTCTTTCCAAGGAAAAGAAGACGAAATGGTTCTATTCCGATCAAAAGACACAGCTGATTTCCTATGAGCAAGAAATTGAATTGGGCGAGCTCATCTCCAAGTATTTGATAGCCAACAATAAGGAAAAAGTACTTAAAACACCGCTTATAGACTCGGTCATGTGGGCGGTGACTGGGCGTTTACAAAAACAAATCCAACGGTCGGAGTACGACTATGTTATTCAGGTATTAGACAATCCACAAGTCAATGCTTTTACACTTCCTGGTGGAAGGATTTATGTCTTTTCGGGCTTGTTAAAATTTTGCGATTCTCCAGAACAACTTGCGGCAGTATTGGCACACGAGATGGGGCATATAGAACAGCGACATACGGTAGACAAACTGGTTAAAGAATTTGGTTTAAAAATTCTTTTCTCCATACTTACTGGAGGAGATTCGGTTCTATTGACCGAACTGTGGCAAACGGTTTTGTCTACTAAATTTGATCGGAGTCAAGAAAAAGAAGCCGACCAATTTGCACTGAAACTCCTAGAAGACGCCCATATTTCCCCCAGATCTATGGCCGCGTTTTTTAGGAAACTCAATCGAGAAAATTTAGCCTATGACGAACAATTGGAAATGCTGATGACCCATCCGCACAATAATTCAAGAATAAAATCTTCCTTGGAATACACCCCGAATGATGGCTTTGAAGAAGTTGCTTTTGACATGAACTGGAAACGTGTTAAGGAAGCTTTATAAAACATTGCTATGAATCAACTCCTTTTTGGGCTTCGGTTGCTCTATGCCGTTTCATTCCTCTTTTCCGCCTATACCAAATATGTAAGTCCGGGCTATTTTGAAATTTCATTGATAGATCAAGGCTTGGCTCCTGACCGTTTTTGGGCAGCGCAACTCACGCGCTTTATTGTGGGCTTAGAAGTATTGTTGGGACTTTATCTTTTGCGGTCGCGCTACTTCAAAAAAGCCACCTTGTTCAGTTTGCTTTTATTGTTCGTTTTTAGCCTTCATTTGTTCTTTTTGTGGTGGCAGGGCGATACCACCAATTGTGGCTGTTTTGGCGAAATGATTGCCCTTACACCGGGGAGCTCTTTACTCAAAAATTGGGGGCTAATGGGCCTCGCCACATTAATTTATTTCAAAAGTCCTGCCCCAGAAAAAACAAGTTATAAAATCCGTGATGGAGTGTTGAGTTTGATTATTATGGCAAGCATGTGGTGGGTGATGCCTTTGCCCCAAGGAGCCGCTTTTGCCTTTGAATCGTTTACCCATTTTGAAGGTGCCGGAAGAGTGGATTTAAGAAGCGGAACAAAGTATGTTGCGGTCTTTAATTTGGATTGCGAACATTGTCAAGCCGCCGCAAAAACCATTGGCGCATTGCAGCAAGTGCAGGGTGCTGCATTTCCGGAGTTTTTTGTCCTCTTTTACAAAGAGGGAAGCACCTCGGTTGAAGCCTTTGAAACATTAACGCAAACGCATTTTCCGTATCATTTTATTGAAGTGGAACAATTCTTCAATCTTATCGGTGACAGTCCCCCTAGAATCTATAAAATTGTTGATGGAAAAGTCGTTCAATTTTGGGATACGGATTTTGAAAAGGCTTTCGTCTTAGGAGAGGATCAAAAGTAAATAACTGAAAACCCGACCCTTTTCGCTATTTTTGCCAAAAAATTAGCGTGGTTAAAATCGGGGATATAGAATTAGCGGACTTTCCACTTTTGTTGGCACCCATGGAGGATGTGAGCGATCCGCCTTTCCGAGCCTTGTGTAAAGAACAGGGTGCAGATGTGGTTTATACAGAGTTTATTTCTTCCGAAGGCTTGATTCGAGATGCTGCCAAGAGTGTTCAAAAGTTGGATATCTACGAAAAAGAACGCCCTGTGGGCATTCAAATTTTTGGAGCAAACATGGAGTCCATGCTTCGATCGGTGGAAATTGTTGAAGCTTCCAAACCCGATATTATTGACATTAATTTTGGTTGTCCCGTAAAAAAAGTGGTCAGTAAAGGTGCCGGAGCGGGAATCCTAAAAGACATTCCGTTGATGGTGAAGCTCACCGAAGCCATGGCCAAACATACCCACTTGCCCATCACGGTTAAGACACGATTGGGCTGGGATGATGCTTCTATCAAAATTGTTGAAGTGGCTGAACGCCTCCAGGATGCGGGCGCAAAAGCCCTCTCCATTCACGGCAGAACCCGCGCTCAGATGTATAAAGGCTCCGCCGATTGGCATCCGATTGCAGCAGTGAAAAACAACGCCCGTATGTACATCCCCATTTTTGGGAACGGCGATGTGGACAGTCCCGAAAAAGCAAAAATGATGCGCGATGAATTCGGGCTGGACGGTGCCATGATTGGACGTGCCAGCATTGGAAACCCTTGGTTTTTTAAGCACGTAAAACACTTTTTAAACACCGGCGCACACAGCGCACCGCCCACTATTTTGGAACGGGTTACGGCAGCGCGAAGACATCTTGAAATGGCGGTTGATTGGAAAGGTGAAATTCAGGGGGTGCTCGAAACCCGAAGACATTATACCAATTACTTTAAAGGCATTCCCAATTTTAAACCCCTACGCACCCAAATGGTAACCGCCAACAGTTCGGCAGAGGTGTTCGAAGTCTTTAAGCATATAGAAGAAAACGCAGCCGTTCAAGAATGGATGGCTTGATGCCGCATCTTACGATGTAATCCGCGTGTCGCCCAAAGCGCACTGAGGGTTCCCAAAAACATCAATGTAAAGAATACATTGAAAAGGTTTTTAAAGGTGAAAACCACCGGATACGGAAGGCTGGTTCCGGGAACATAGATGAACGGTGCGGTCTCTTGGAGCAACACCACCCCACTGCTGAGGATCAGCCCAATCACCCCCCCAAAAAAGCAAATCATGATCCCAAGGATTAAAAAAATTCGGTGAATGTCTCTGGGAGCGACACCCATCGCCAAGAGGATTTTCATCTGTTTTTTCTTATCCAACACCATCATAATCAAGGCTCCAATAACATTGAATAATGCGATGATCATCACCAAAGTAAAAATAAAATAGATGGCTGCATTTTCTAAGTTAAGCATTCTGTATAAAGCCGCATTTTGCTCTGCTCTGGACACCAAAACTACAGGGGATTTAAACTGTTGCTGAATTGTTTTTTGCAGCGCTGCCCGATCGATCTTGGGGCGTGTTTTTATAACGACTGCGGAGTATTTCAAAGAGTCCAAGCCCAGTAATTGTTGCGCAAAATCCGCTGATGAAAAAACATATTTTTTATCCAAATCTTCACTGATTTGATAAAGACCCATCACGGTGGCTGCTTTTTGATTGAACGGGGCTCCAGAAAATACCCCGGCTTCTTGTTTTTTGGGGACAGCAATGTTCAAATAGGAGGTATAATCATAAACCCCCAAACTCAAAGCGGCAGCTATACCAAAACCGGCAACCACATTATTTGTTTCTTGAAAATCCAACCAATCTCCAATCATGATAAGGTCTGCCACAGCAATGACCGAGGAATAATTTTCACTTACCCCTTTTAAATAGGCAACTTGACTTTTTTCTTTGAAGCTTAAAAAAACTTTCTCTTCTATAACAGGGCTGATGGCTACAACCCCTGGGAAATTCAGCAAGCTTTGCTGTTCCTCTGGAGAAAAAGTAAAAAATTTGCCTTGTGCTGGTTGAATTTCAAAATCGGGGTCGAAACGATTGGAAAAGGAAAGTCCAAAATCTTTTAAACCATCAAATGCGCTCAGAACAATAAAAAGTGTGGCGGTTGCTACGACCACCATAAATAGCGCAAAAGCATTGATGCGATTGATTACCGTTTGTTGACTTTTTGAAAAAAAATAGCGCAGTGCAATGCGGAAAGCAACCGTCATAGGCAAAAGAGGTTATTTTTTTTGTCGCTTTTCCAAAGCGTTTTCTTTAATGGGATCGGAACCCTTTTTAAGTTCTTTCTCGATGGCTTCTACATAGGTTAAAGAGTCGTCTAAAAAGAAAAGTAACTCGGGCATTCTTCGCAATTGATTTTTCATTTTTTGGGAAAGATCATGGCGAATTTGAAAAGCATTTTGTTTTAAATTTTCGAAAATCTCTACTGCCCCTTGAGTGGGAAAAATACTCAAATACACCTTGGCATTGGCCAAATCCGGAGTGATCCGCACCTTGGTTACAGAAATCATCAAATTTTTGACGTGTTGTTCACGCAGTGCCAATTGTAACAAGATTGCTATTTCTTGTTGCAAGACCGTATTGATTTTTTTTTGCCGGGGTGTTTCGTTCGACTCCATCCCACAAAAATAAGCATTAAAAAGGCTACCTTTACGCTTCGGCATCATTTTATAAAAAGGCTTCCATGAGTAAGGTTTTACTTTTACCGTTTCTTTTGTTGCTTTTGTCTCCTCCCAAAACGATGGAACAGCCCGAAACGGCAGTTCTCAGAAAACAAATTTTTGACAAGACCAACGCCCTTCGAACCGAAAAAGGCTTGCCCGAATTACACTGGAATTCAGATTTGATGCTTTTGGCACAAACACATTCGGAAAACATGGTCAACCATCAATTTTATGCGCACACCGATCATTTGGGAAGAAGTGTGACTCAACGGGCAGAGGAAATGGGCATACAGGCTTGGGTAGAGCAGGACAATTTGATGATCGGAATCTCAGAAAACATTGCTCAAGTGCCCCAATATATCCGTGTGAGCGGTTGTGGAGATACCCGTACGGACGAAGCCTATTCGAGTTGTATGGTTGATGGTTGGCGCAATAGTCCGCCCCATTATGCGAATATCCTTGGCGATTTTACTGAACTGGGCGTGGGTCTTGCTTTTAACGAAAGGGGTATGGGTTTTGGAACGCTAAATTTCAGATAATTATATCCGCTCCCATTTATAATCGGCACTCAATCGAAAGGATCCCAAATGTTTTTTGGACCATTCCTCCGGTCGGATGAGTGACAAAAAATTTTCGTCTTTTCCTTCGTACAAATGATAAACCGTCCCAACGATAGGTTCAAATTTAAAATGCGCACGGTACACCTCTTGAGTGTCGGAGGCCAAATTTGCAAAAGCAAGCATTTTTTCCTGCAACTCGTTTAATTCAGCAGCGAATTGTTTGGAGGCTTTTTCAACGCCTTTTTGTTTAAAGGCGTCTACATTGGGAACCTCGATTACTGGCCCACTGAGGCTGGAGGCAAAAGGCAACAACTTGGCGATGTAGGTGTTTTTTTCTTCATCCCAAACAACACTGTCCGGTTTTTTAACTTTTTTCATAGCCTTGCAAAGATACTTAAGATTTGTGATTCAATGATTAATGCTAAAAATCGCTGCGATTACAAAGAATTTCTCTCGATGTATTCAAATACATTGTTGGTTTTTTCCAGGCGATCTTTCAAGATCATATAGGCGGCGGTTTCTCCCATGGCTCTGAAACGGGTGCTGATTACATTGATGCCCAAAAGTTCTTTCAACGGGGTTTCGTTATAAGAAATAACCCCAAGGTCTTGACCGAGCCGTAAATTTCTACTTTTTACTTGCTGCATCAAATTTACCAAATCCGCTTCCTCAATCAGTACATAGACATCTTTGCTTTCAAACTCCATGTCTTCATAGAGGGTGTCCAAAACCTCAAATTTGAAATGATGATGGCTGCAGAACTTTTGAAAGCCTTTATAAATCCCTTTGGGATAGGGAAAGATGGATTTTTCGGGATAGACCAAAATGAGTTGATCGTATTTTTTCAATTTTTCTAAGGCTTCCTCAAGGGCTTCAAAAAGATCGGTTTCGAAGTTTTGATAGATCGCGCCAAACGCCCCCTCCAAAGCAAGATCATGATTATCCATAATTATGAGTTGCTTTTTAGGGATTTTTTCCAGGGTTTGTAACACCTTAATAGAAGCCTTTTGGTGGTGTAATTGTACGTCCTTAAAATGAGGCATAATCACATAGTAATCATACTTTCCCAGCACTTTTTCGAGAGCATCGATGAACAGCAATTCCTCGCAATGGTAGATCAGTAAATCCACTACGGCCGCGCTGCCCAAACTGGAAACAAGGGCATTATAAATGATCATTTTGTAAGAGCTGGCTTTATTGACCATAAAGAACACGCGCTTTTTCGAATGCCCTGTTGCCGCACAGAGATAATATCCCTTGCCTTTGACAGACTCAATGATGTTTTTGTTTTTAAGCTGCCCATAGGCTTTTTCAACAGTGTCTCTTGACAATAATAGCTGTTCGCTCAACTCGTTGATGGAGGGCAGCTTGCCTCCTTCCTGAAATTTACCCAAAGCAATATTGTTGACCACAGCATCATAAATCTGTTTGTATTTGGGAATACGCGATTCCGGATCAATGGAAATGCCTAAAAAATGAATCATTTTAATAATTACAGCTTGCTGAGGTAAAAATAAGAAGCTTTGGGTGAAAACCCAGTCAAAGTGGTTTTTTATACCGCACAGGGCAGGATGGTTTTTTGGGCTTAAAAAAAGAAATTTGTACTTTAATCAAACTTTGAATCAAAGCAATGAAAAATCATTTTGAGCATGTAGACCATCTGTGGGAGGACGAAAAAGCACAAGCACTGGGCGACGATCAAGTAGCACTCTTTTTATACCGCTCCAATATTTTGGGAAGTGATCTGAGAATCACCAACTACGGCGGGGGAAACACCAGTTGTAAAACCTTGGAAAAAGATCCTTTGACCAATGAAACGGTGGAAGTCATGTGGATTAAAGGTTCCGGAGGAGATATTGGAACACTCACGCGTAAAGGAATTGCCGGAATCTATACCCACCGCCTGAGAGACCTGAAAAAGGTTTACGGAGGGCTGTCCGACGAAGATCGAATGGTCGGGTTGTTCAATCATTGTATTTACGATTTGGAAAGCAAAGCCCCTTCCATTGACACTCCATTACACGGACTATTGCCGTTTAAACATATCGATCATTTGCATCCCGATGCACTGATTGCCGTAGCTGCCGCTCAGGATAGCGAAAAGATCACAAAAGAAATTTGGGGCGATACTATGGGCTGGGTGCCTTGGCAACGTCCGGGTTTTGATTTGGGCTTACAACTCGAAAAATGTTTGGCAGAAAATCCCGGCATCCGAGGAATTGTTTTGGGAAGTCACGGCCTTTTTACTTGGGGAGATACTTCTTATGAATGTTATATCAACAGCTTGGAGGTCATTGAAATGGCCTCTCAGTACATCAATGATAAAATAGCGTCGAATGGAACTGTTTTTGGGGGATCAAAACGCAAAAGCTTGGCTCCAGAAATACGGATCGAAAAAGCCATTCAACTGATGCCCACCCTGAGAGGATTGTGTTCCTCCGAACGGCAAATGATTGGTCACTTTTCCGACGATGCAGCCGTTTTAGAATTTATCAATAGCCATGATTTGGAACGTTTGGCTCCCATGGGAACCTCCTGTCCTGACCATTTTTTACGCACTAAAATTCAGCCCTTGGTTTTAGCGCTCGATCCCGAATCGGATGTGTCACAAAGCGATGGTGTTTTGGAACAATTGAATCCCGCTTTTGAAAATTACCGAGAAGGTTATCGGAACTATTATGAAAGTTGTAAGCACGACAATAGTCCTGCTATGCGCGACCCCAATCCGGTTATCATTTTATTGCCCGGTGTTGGGATGTTTAGTTTTGCAAAAAACAAACAAACAGCTCGAGTAGCCGCCGAGTTCTATATCAACGCCATCAATGTGATGCGCGGAGCAGAAGCCATTTCAGCTTATACGGCTTTGCCGCGTCAAGAGGCTTTTGACATTGAATATTGGTTGCTGGAAGAGGCCAAATTGCAACGCATGCCCAAAGAACAAACCTTATCCCGCAAAGTGGCTTTGGTGACGGGTGCTGGAGGAGGTATTGGAAAAGCAATTGCTGAAAAACTGTTGGCGGAAGGTGCCAATGTCGTTTTTACCGATATTGCCGAGGATCGTCTGAAGGAAAACACCGCTTCTTTAAGTACAGATCTGGCCACTTATGCCGTTTGTGATGTTACTCATGAAGCCTCGATTGGCGATGCTTTGAACAAAGCTATTTTGAGCTTTGGAGGGGTCGACATCGTGGTACACAGTGCCGGATTAGCGATTTCTAAACCTTTGGTAGCGACCACCGAAAAAGATTGGGACCTGCTGCAAAACGTATTGGTCAAAGGGCAATTTGATTTGGCCAAACAGGCAGTTCAAGTGATGCGTAAACAAGGTTTGGGCGGAGATTTTATCAGTATTGCCAGTAAAAACGGCTTGGTTTCTGGGCCTAACAATGTAGGTTATGGAACGGCCAAGGCAGCGCAACAACACATGGTTCGCCTTTTGGCAGCGGAACTTGCTACGGATAAAATACGAGTGAATACAATCAACCCCGACGGCGTGATCGTAGGAAGCAAGATATGGGAAGGAGATTGGGCAGCGGGTCGTGCCAAAGCCTATGGTATTTCGGTGGAAGAACTTCCTGCCCATTATGCCAAAAGAAATTTGTTGAACGAAATTATCTATCCTGCCGATATTGCCGAGGCGGTATTTGCTTTTGTTGGAATTTTGCAAAAAACAACTGGAAACATTATTAATGTAGACGGTGGAATGGCCAATGCTTTTGTGCGTTAAATTTCTGCTTAAAAATAACTTTTATGAAAATTGATAAAAATCAATTCGCCGAACTGAATCGCTCCACGGGAATTCGACATGCACAGCAATTTAAATTTCTTGCTGACGATCTTCAAAAACAGGGCATAGACGTTGCCTCCCTTGTGGATCAACTCTCCGATTTTCAGGTGGCCATCCCCAGTTGGGCGTTGGGTGCCGGAGGAACGCGCTTTGGTCGTTTTTCCTTTCCCGGTGAGCCCGCCTCTTTGGAGCAAAAGATAGAAGATGTGGGCGTTCTGCATGCCCTTACCCATAGTGCTGGGGCAATTTCTTTGCATATTCCTTGGGATATCCCCCAAGATTATACTGCCATTAGAGCTTTGGCGCAAGAACACGATTTAATTTTTGACGCCGTAAATTCCAACACTTTTCAGGATCAAAAAGGAGCTGCTAAAAGCTATAAATTTGGATCTTTAAGCGATGTTGAAAAAACCGTCAGAGATCAGGCGATTGAACACAATCATACGGTGATTGATATCGGCACCCAATTGGGATCCAACAGCCTAACGGTTTGGTTGGCCGACGGAGCTGATTTTCCGGGGCAAACCAATTTTCAAACCGCTTTGGAAAATACCCAAGACAGTCTTCAAAAGATTTATAAGCACCTTCCTGACGATTGGAAAATGTTTATCGAATACAAGCCCTATGAGCCTCATTTTTACAGTACTGTTATTCAGGATTGGGGGACTTCATTAATGTTGGCCAACGCCTGTGGAGAAAAGGCGTATACCTTGGTAGATTTAGGGCATCATTTGCCAAATACAAACATCGAGCAGATTGTCGCTACGCTGATGCTGAAAGGAAAATTAGGCGGTTTTCATTTTAATGACAGCAAATACGGCGACGATGATTTGACCGTTGGAAGTGTCAAACCCTATGCCTTGTTTTTAATTTTTAATGCATTGGTATATGGAATGGAAAACAATCCTCAAAATCCCTATCCGGCGTGGATGATCGACGCGAGCCACAATGTGAAAGACCCTTTGGAAGATTTGCTACAATCTTTGGAAGCCATCCAAGAGGCTTATGCCAAAGCCCTTTTGGTGGATCAAAAAGCATTGAAAACCGCACAGTTGTCAAAAGATGTTGTGCAATGTCAAGAGCTTTTACAAGCCGCCTACCGCACCGATGTGCGTCCTTTGTTAAGACAAGCGCGACAGCAAAAAGGGGCCGCTTTGGATCCAATTGCAACCTATCGAAATTTGGACATTCGCGCCCAACTCATCAAAGAAAGAGGGACAAATTCTGTGGCGACCGGACTTTAATCAATGAAAAAAGTAACCGCAATTTTTGATGTCGGGAAAACCAATAAGAAGCTTTTTTTGTTGGACGAGACCTATCAAGAATTGTATCGGGAATACACCACTTTTGATCCCATTACGGATCCCGACGGATATCCCGCAGAAGATTTGGGTGCGTTGGTGCAATGGATGCAGCGCGCTTTGGAACGTCTTTTGGCGATTCCCGATTACGAAATAACGGGAATTAATTTTTCCACTTATGGGGCAAGTTTGGTTCATCTGGATGCGAATGGCCAACCCATGCTTCCGCTCTATGACTATACCAAACCAATGGATGCTGGGCTTATTGCAACCTTCTATTCCAAATACGGCCCGGAAAGTCGTTTTTCGGCAGCGACCGGATCTTTGAATTCGGGGATGTTAAACGCCGGAATGCAATTGTATTGGTTGAAATATACCCACCCCGAAGCGTTTAAAAAAATCAATTATTCCTTGCATCTTCCCCAATATCTCAGTTTTGTTTTTACGCAACAAGCCATAAGTGAATATACTAGCATAGGGTGCCATACGGCTCTATGGGATTATCAAAAAAGCGATTATCACGACTGGGTTTTTGCCGAAGGTTTGGATCACTTGTTAGCACCCCTTGATTCAGCACAAAGTTCCGTGAAAACAATTTTCGGTGGGAAAACCTTGCGTGTAGGAAGGGGAATACACGACAGTTCTGCGGCACTTTTGCCCTATATCCGTTCAGCTCAACAACGGTTTATTTTAGTCTCCACCGGGACGTGGAGCATTACACTGAATCCTTTTTCTTCAGCGCCCTTAACAGCGGCTGAAGTTGCCGAAGGAGGCCTCCAATACATGCAGCCGAATGGTCAAGCCGTGAAGGCGTCGCGTTTGTTTTTGGGGAATGAATATGCGTTTCAAATTGCTTTTTTGGCAGAAAAATTTAAGGTTCCTGTGGAGGAGCACAAAAAGATGGCTTTTGATCCGAAAATTTATATTTCCCTAAAAAAGAATTTTACCTCAATGTTTCGTTGGAAAAATATTTCCTCTAAACAAATGCCGCAAGCAACGCGGCTGCCCCATCAAGATTATGCCACCGCCTACCACCAGCTTGTCCTCGAATTGGTAGAACTCCAAGCGGAAAGTATTTGTCAAGTGATGGGCAATCAACCTTTGAAATACCTTTATGTCGAGGGCGGTTTTACGGACAATGCGGTTTTTATCCAAATGTTAGCACAGCGTTTCCCGCAAATGAAATTAAAAACGACTAACGCTTCAATTGGTTCAGCCCTTGGGGCAGCCATTGCCCTTTCAACAAACCCTTTACCCGAATCCTTTCTCAAGGATAATTACGCTTTGAGGGAGCATCTTCCTTTGCCTCTTTAAACGGTTTTGATTTTCCTTAGCGGTGGAGCTTTTTAGAAAGAATTCCTTTAATTAAACCAGCTTGTTATAACACTGTTGGATTGGGCAATTAAGTCATTTTTGAATATGCTTTCAATGTTTAAAGGGATTGGTAAATTTGAAACCAAACGACATCCTGAATCGTTTGCTCTGCTATCTCCTTCTCCTAGCAAAAAGCAATTATTAAATTCCTGGCTCATGCGTATGGGCTGCGCGTATAATATGGTATTATCTGCTGTTGAAACTCCTTCAATAATCACGTCATAGTAGGCAAAATATTGATCTTCAATAATATTCCCACTGACACTGAACACCTTTTCTGTGCCATCTTTTTTGGTCCGTTTTTTTTCATTTGAATAGGCCTCCTTTGTTATTCTATTTGAACCGTAATCCCAATCATTGACAATAATTTTTATCACTACGTCCGCTTGGATGGCTCTGTAATTATCTGAATAATAGCCCATTGAATAATTTTGAACACTAACTGGGATAGCAAATAAATTCTTCCCTATAGTCGTTCTAACATTATTAACAATCGTATTGATGACCCTGAATCTTAAGTCCGTTCTACCCGATGAGTTCGCGGGGTCTAGTATAGCGATGCGATAACTCCCTTTTTCGATACAAATATCCATGAGTGCTGCGGTATTATGCAATCCATTTCGATATTCTCCAACTCTTTTAAATATATAATAAGCCTCTTGAAAGTCCGCTTTACTTTTTGCATTATTGAATTTATCTAAACCCTGTTCATATATCGCCTGAGCGGCCAAGGTTTGGTATTTAAATAATCGATTTCTTGCGGCTTCTAACTTGGGCTTGTAGTCTTTAACATAGTTGTTTAGATCAAAATTGCGTTGTAAGCGGACCCCCTCTGGGAAAAAAAGAAGTTCTTTTTGAACATTTACAAGTTGTACCAAATCGTTAATAATTTGATTTGTTTTCTGAACATCATCTGGGTCATTATATGGAATAGACACCGCCTCTAGTTGTTCTATTTTATGCTCATACCAATCATTAACAAATACAATTGAATTCTGAAAAAGAACGATGGCTTTTTTAAAATCCTTTCGTTGTTTTAAGGCTTGAATCGATTTTATTGTTGCTGTGGCGTAATCCTGTTTTTTAAGCGCCCTGTTGCCCTGTCGCGTCAGTGTTCGGTATCCTTGCGAAAAAACAAAGGTTGATAGAAGAAAAAAAACAACGAAATATAAGTTTTTCATAATGAGTATAAAATATAGTAATAAAGTTAATTATTTTTTTGGTATTAATTTTTCTAAATGTTTGCTGAGATTGAAACACTCCTACGACCTTTTGAAGCAGCTGCCTAGGGGAG
>Ga0181605_10000327_pt1 | contig 48203 bp, 38 predicted proteins | sample 041ome_11_FD_148676 | JGI IMG/M metagenome (GOLD analysis project Ga0181605, IMG submission 148676) | Coastal salt marsh microbial communities from the Groves Creek Marsh, Skidaway Island, Georgia - 041411US metaG (spades assembly) | ecosystem: Environmental > Aquatic > Marine > Intertidal zone...
GACCAATACTATACCTACACCAACGCATATCATTTGAATAGGGTTTCGTCCCCACCGATGGCGTCGTACGCGTCGTCGTCGTCGTCGTCGTCGTCGTCGTCGTCGTCGTCGTCGTCGTCGTCGTCGCGTCAGACCGCCGCGCGCGCACACACGGACATCTTCGCGTCCGTCGTCCCTTTGTCGTCGTCGTCGTCAGACAGAGCGTCATGTCTTTCGCATTCGCCGCGCCGTGCGCGAGCGCCAAGGCGTCGTACGCGGCGTCGTCATCATCGTCGCTGCGTCGCCCGTCGACGCGCGCCGCGCAGCGACGCACCGCGTCCGTGGTGCGCGTGAACGCGGCGAAGACCGCGGATGGGCCCGCGGTGGTGATCGCGGGCATCACTGGCGCGGTCGGGCAGGAATTCTTGCGCGTACTCAAGGAGCGCAATTTTCCTTACAAGTCGATGAAGATGCTGGCGTCGGCGCGAAGCGCGGGGAGTAAAGTGGAATTCGATGGTGAGACGTATGTGGTGGAGGAACTCACCGCGGATTCGTTCGATGGGCAAGATATTGCGTTGTTCTCCGCTGGTGGGTCGATTTCGAAGAAGTTTGGCCCGGTCGCGGTGGAGAAGGGGTGCTTTGTCGTGGACAACTCGAGCGCGTTTCGCATGACGGAGGGCGTGCCGCTCGTGGTTCCCGAGGTGAACCCGGAAGCGATGGCGCATATGAAGCTCGGAGGTAAGGCGGGGATCGTTGCGAACCCGAACTGCTCGACGATTATTGCGTTGATGGCGGTGACGCCGATTCACCGCGTGGCGACGGTCGAGCGCATGGTTGTGTCGACGTATCAAGCGGCGTCTGGCGCCGGCGCGCTTGCGATGAAGGAGTTGGAGCAACAAACGAGAGAGTTGGTGAACGATGGCGAGGTGAAGACCATGGAAATCTTCAAGTGGCAATACGCGTTTAACTTGTTCTCGCACAACGCACCGATGACGGAGAATGGTTACAACGAGGAGGAAATGAAAATGGTGAAGGAGACGCGCAAGATTTGGAACTTCAACGACGTGAACATCACCGCGACATGCATTCGCGTTCCGGTGATGCGTGCGCACGCTGAATCCATCAACTTGACGTTGAAGAACCCGCTCGACGAAAAGAAAGCGCGCGAGATCTTATCCAAGGCTGAAGGCGTGACGCTCATTGACGACCGCGCGAACAACCGCTTCCCCACCCCGCTCGACGCTACCGACAACGACGACGTCTACGTCGGTCGCATTCGTCAAGACATCTCCCAACCCAACAACAAGGGCATCGATCTCTTCGTGTGCGGTGATCAAATCAAGAAGGGTGCTGCGCTCAATGCCGTGCAATGCGCCGAACTCTTGCTCAAGTAACTTATAATACGCAGTCACTTTTTTAATACTCAAACGCAAAAAAGTTCTCCTCACACGCCGGCTTGCTAAGTACTTTTCATCCGCCCGCTCGCCCGCTCGCGCGCTAGCACAACACGCGATGATGACCTCGAGCGTCATCGCGCCACCGCTCTCAAAACTCACGGCAAATGATAAAATCCTCGTTGAAGCGCTCGCAGGTATGCGTCGTGCCCTCGCGTCATCGCTGCTTGAGTACTCACCTACGCACGTGTTTTCGACGACAATCCAGGCGCGCTCGGAGGTTTAGCGTCAACGCTTGCGCTATATCCTATAGACACAATCAAAACACGCATTCAGGCAGAAACGGCGGCGGAAGCGAGAGAAAACGGCGAGAGAGGTAACGGTTTGGGGTGGCTCGCGAGGCTCTCGAGCATGATAAAGACCGAGGGCATCGCAGCGTTGTATTCTGGCGCGAGCGCAAAGTCTGTGCATTCATTATCATCGAGCTTTTTGTACTTTTTAGCGTTTACGAGGCTAAAGACGACGTATGAAGAAAAGTTTGGGAAGAAGATTGGCGTGGGCGCGACGCTTGTGGCGGCGTCTTTGGCGGGGTGCTGCAACGTCCTTGTCACCGAGCCTTTAGATACATATTCGACAAGAAAGCAGCTTGAACGTAAGAGTGACGGGAATTCACCATTGCCGTTGACGCCATCGACACAGTCGAGTGAAGTCGAAGAGTTTGATGCCACTTTAAAGGCGTTGCGCGGGGAGTCAACGAAGACGTCGAAGATGACTGCTTCGCCGGGTTTGTATAACGGATTATACGCATCACTGGTGCTTACGATAAACCCGGCGATTCAATACACGGTATTCGAGCAACTACGACAACGATTGATGCGTGCGTTAAACATTCGAGCGCAGAGACGAGGGGCACTAAAACCTGTGGTTGAATTATCGACATTTGACGCGTTTATCCTCGGAGCAACGTCAAAGGCGGCGGCGACATTAGTGACTTATCCATTAGTGCGCGCAAAGGTTTTGCAGAAAGCGAGCACTAAATTGGAAGATAGGCAGTCATTATTAGGAACGTTAGAGCGCGTGTATCGCGAAGAAGGTGTGGGAGGAATGTATAAAGGACTCGATGCGCAGCTCGTAAAAACTGTTCTCGCCGGTGCGTTGGCGTTGACGATTAAAGAGAAGAGCTTCAAATCAGCGCTCCTCCTCGTGATGCTCATGAAACAATAGATGTTTATGATTATGATGAAGACGACTTAGATGTGCAAATTGTAACGCCACATATTTTCAGAGTAGTTCATCCCGAGTCTATGGACACGCATGTATCGACATCCACATCGAGATGCTTAACTGTTTGCTAAAAAGGCTTTCTTGGAAATTGCAAGCTCTATATCGCCGCGACTAAACAAGAACTTTCTACGTGCGATTTTGCCAGAAAAACGCGCACACGACGGCGATATCATCCATTTTACCGCCGATGATGTCCTTCTTGGAAAATCTACCGTCAGACACCTTACGCGCCTCTTGCGTAAAAGGCGAGTCGTACTCTGGATCACACGAGTAACCAAACGCTAACGTGGCAATCGCTTCGGCACATGCTTCAGCATCACCGTCATGCTTAGCGCACAACGCGGCGATTTCATCGTGAGGAACGTTGTCCCATAAACCATCCGAGCCAAGGACGAGCGCATCTCCATCCTTTAATTTTACCTCGACACGATCTGCTGCGGAAGGCTTATCACCTTCGGGGTACACCTTCTCCCATCCTAATTGATACGGCAGATTGAACTCATGTTGCTGCGACGCTGTGCGATAGATGCATTCCCCCGAGCGCGCAACCATCGCGCCAGCGTCACCCAAGTTTGCGATTTCCAACACTCCACCGTTTTGAAGGACGGCAATGCACGCGGTGCAAGATCCAATCACTTGCGTGCCAGCATGTGCATCCGTCATAATCTGCACCGGATCCCTCGTCCCTCGCATCGCTGACTCTGCGCTCTTCTCTGCAAACTTTTCGCTATACTCTGCCGGGTCAACGCCCTCCTCAGCCCAACCGCCGACGCCATCGAAAACACCAAAAGCACCCGATTGCTTGAGCACAAAACAAGAATCTTCACCCCCTTTCGCAGCCTTATCGGGATGCGGCACCAAAATCGCCCCCGCACTCATCACCTCCAGCGTAGAAATCCACTCATCCGTTTCCACCGTCGACCCTCTCGTCGTCGTCCTCGCGCCTCTGCTGTGATATCGCCCTCTCGTCGTCGTCGTCATCGTCGTCGTCGTCTTCCCACACGTCGATACCGCATTCACTCGTCGTCCACACAACGCACGCGCACCACTCGTCTTCATCGTCATCGACGCCACCGCTCGCGCGCGCATCAACATCGTTCCACCGAATCAATCAATCCCCTCTCGTCGCGCTCGCGCGAGCTCACGTCGCGCCACCGCCGCACCGCGCGCGTCGACACGCGTCCGTGCGGTCGCGGCGTCACCCACACCCCTTGGCTTCACCCGCGGGTCTCGCGACACCGCGACTGCGACGTGAACCGTCGATGAGTGCCGCATGAAACGCGCCGCGCCATTGCGCGACGCATCGCATGCGCGCCGTCGTATCGTCGCTCGCGCCGCGCTCGCACGCCATCGCGCGCGTCGTCTGTCGCAGCGCGCACGCGATGACGACGATGACGACGGCGCTGACGATGACGTCGACGCGCGGCGCGATTGGCGCGACGTCGACGGGCGCGGCGGCGTCGATTCGCGCGCGCGGCTGCGTGGGGCGCGGTCCGGCGGCGCCGCGGCGGTGGTTGGCGCGCGGTTCGCGGGCGGGCGATGGCGACGGTGGCGAGGGTGCGGGCGAGGGTGACGGCGAGGGTAGTGACGACGGGGGCGGGGTGGCGACGAAGCGGTCGTATCGTCCAGGGGCGCTGAACCGGTTGCCGAATGTGTCCCCGGGGGAGCAGCTCATCGCGAGCGCGGTGAAACGCGCGAGTCGCGTGACGCCGAATAGAGGATTGAAAGAAGCCGCGCGGGAGAGGAGTAAGGGGCAGAAACAATTAGATGCGCTTACGGCGGGGTTGTGTACGCCGTTGAAGGGGTATGTGAAGGGATTTCCATCGCCCGAGCGGTTGCATCCGTTTGAGCGAGCGTTGCTCGAGCTCACGTTGAGCGACAAAAAGTATCGAACGACAATTGAGCAGGTTGATACGCTGCGTAAAGGTCTTCTAGGGGTAGGTAAAGGATTTTCAGCGCAAGTGACGAAAACTACGGGGATAAAAGATGCGGAAGCGGTGCGTGAGCAAGGCTTTAAAGAGGTGGAGGCGTTTTATAGAAGGTCGTCGCGTCACGTGGACGACTTGAAGTCGATTGCGCAGCTGCTCAGACGACTTCCAGTAGCGGAATTGGAGACACCTACGGTTGCGCTCGTTGGTGCACCAAATGTAGGCAAGAGCTCACTCGTGCGCGTCTTGTCTAGTGGACAACCCGAGGTGTGCAATTACCCGTTTACGACAAAGGGTATCAAAATGGGGCACTTTTTCATAGACGACGAGCGCCACATTGTCACCGATACCCCAGGATTGCTTGCTCGCGATGATATTGATAGGAACAAAATCGAAATGCTGACGATCGCTACGTTGGAGCACTTACCAACGTGTGTTATATTCGTCACTGACTTGTCTGGGCTTTCGGGAACTTCCATCGATGACCAACTCCAGCTTCGCGAAGAAATTTATAAAAAGTTTGCTCATCGTCGACCGTGGATTGATGTATTTTCGAAATGCGCACTCGTTCCGGTTCTCGGAGGAACACACGCAACGGACATGGAGACATTGTGGGGTGAGGAGGAGATTGCCGAGGCGAATCGAGCGATTGCGGCAATCCCCAAAGCCATGTCCACGAGCGCGGACGAACAGTTGGGTATCGCCGAACTCAAAGACGCGCTTGCGACGCTACTCGGTGAGCATAAGCAATCATTACCTGCATCACGAGACGATTATACTCGTGAAAAAGACGATAGACCGGAATATATCCATATGTTGTAATTTTTTGAAAAATTTGCGTTTGTATTTTTTTAACAACTCCGACGAATTTTGTGTCGGCAATCAACTTCTAAATGCTTTGCCCGCTTGATGATTTACGCACTGACATGGGCTCTTCTTGTATTTGAGTCACGCTCCCTATGCGCTGGGCTGACATATTCCGCGAGCTAGATAACGAAGGACCACTGCTCAGGGAGTCTTCAAACTGTAAGAGCTCAATCAGTCCTTTGCCGTCGTTGAGGCTATTGGTAAGTGCTGCGAGGCACTGTGCGACTTCATCGGAATCGTTGACGTAATATCGCGCAGCAGATCGTTTGCGTCCCACAGTGCACGTGAATACGTCGTGGAAGCGAATCGGAATTTCGTGCTTGCCTTCTTCGTCTTCGTCCACGGTGTGAGAACTTCCAACGGCATGCTGCGGTGAGGTCCCTTGTGGTGACATGTACTCAGCACTACTCGGTGGAAGCGATTTGAGTTCTAAGAAGGAGAAAATGTCTTCGTCTCTGCCAAGGAAATGACCGCAGCACATGACGAAATCGACCTCTATGACTTCTTTGGAGATACCTCCAATCATCTGAACAATTCGTTCAACCGCGGTACCTTTACTCAGTCCCACCGGTCGCACTTCTACAGATTTGGCGCCTTGAATGACGTCGACGGCGGCGTTCGAGATAGGACCAGTCCACAAGTGCTGCAACAAATCACGAGCTTGCTGACGACCGAAATCAGGATCGGCATTCTTGTAACTCCACACTAGTGATGTCTCGCGCGCTTCGACGTGACTTCTCGGAGTGCGTTCGCAAAAGTAATCAAACACCACCTCCACACTTTCCAACCAATCCAAGTTTGTTGTCTCAATCATCGTCATCCATCTCGGTGAACCAGTGCCATTCTTACCTTGCAGCGGTGGTCTTATGAACACTCCATTCTCCGCCGCGATCCAAACTTTGGGAAGCATAGCAAAGATTTCAGAAAGCTTGTATCGTTCGGAACCGCTGAAAATACACACTGTAGTGTTCGGGTCATCACAGAGTCGCGTGAGACACTCGTGAGCAATTGGATGAAGGCGTTGTCGCTTTTTTTCGAGTTTTGAGCGCGTTTGCCGTTTAGGATCAATCGTTTCCGTAAGCGTGGCGTTGTATCCCAAGATGATGAGACGCTCCTTGGCGTTCGTAAACGAACTCACCATTGTGTTCGATTGAAGTTGCGGCGGAATACGCTTTTGACGCAACTCAGCTTCGACGTGAGTATCGTTGAGTTCGCTGATAAACGTGTCCGCCCAAGCTTGCGACGTGTGCATGCTGACGTGTGTAAAGCTGCTGCGCTGTCGCTCTCTCTTTTCCATTTCTGGCATTCTCAACGCGTCTTCAATAGCCGCTGCGCAGTCAGCAACATTCCAGGGGTTGACCAAAAGCGCACCGGCTCCGATGGATTGCGCGGCGCCGGCAAATTCCGACAAGACTAATACGCCAGCATTTGATTCGCTTTGACATGAAACGAATTCATAAGACACGAGGTTCATGCCGTCTCTCAAAGACGTGACAAGCAGAACATCAGTAATGGCATACAATGCGCACAATTCGGTGAAAGAAAGTGAGCAATCTAAGTGCTGGATCGGCACGCTACCAATAGTACCGAATCGACCGTTAATGCGACCGACAATTTCGTGCACCGTAGACGCCAATCGCTGATACTCTGGCACTTCGCTTCTAGTCGGGACGGCAATTTGGATGAGCACAACTTTACCTCTCCACTCGGGATTTTCGTTGAGGAACTTTTCAAATGCCAAAAGCTTTTGCGGAATACCTTTAATCATGTCCAAACGATCGACGCCCAGCATGACTTTGCGACCTCGGAATCGTTCTTTAAGTTCCTTGATGTGCGCCTTGACTGCATCGGTCTCCAATGCTGCCGTGAATCGTCCCGGATCGATGCCAATAGGAAACGCCGCCACGCGAGTAAACGTACCATTGTTCTCAACACCCTCTGGAGACGACTCTAAGCCAAGAATGCGACTCGTGGATGACACAAAGTGTCGAGCGTAATCGTACGTATGAAATCCGACGAGATCCGCCGCTAAAACTCCAGTTAACAAAGCTTCCCGCATGGGTAAAGTACGATAGATTTCTGAACTCGGAAATGGAGTATGAAGAAACCACCCAATTTTCATTGCCGAATCGCGTTCACGTAACAATTGCGGAACGAGCATCAAGTGATAATCGTGCGCCCACACAACGTCGCCGTCTCTGTAAACACTCATGATGGCTTCACAAAAGTTCAAGTTTGCCTCCTTGTAAGCCAACCACTGCGCATTCATATTCGTCGCTTCACTCAATTTTGCTTCAGAGTTGAGCGGCACGTAGTGAAACAACGACCAAAGCACGTTGTTACAGTACCCGTTGTAGTATAATTCGACTTGCGTCTTGGTGAGGTATACGGGAAGAAAGTTATTCTTTCGCAAAAGCGCCGTTAATTCGTTGCGATCAGGACCTTCTTCGATAAAAATTCCTGGCCATCCAACCCAAGTCATCTCGTAATTCTTCTTCACCCCTAGTAAGGCGCTCACTAATCCGCCCGCTGACGTCGTCAGCGTCCAACCCGACCCGTCCTCCGCCTTCTTCACGCTAATCGGCAATCTATTCGCCGCAATGATCAACGATTGCACCCGCACGCCTCCACTCGTACCCTCGGCATACTCAACGTACTCTTCACCGCTCGCATCCATCAATAACGTCGCGCTAGACCTCGTTTTCCGCATCGCCTCTCGTTCCTTCAACAACCGCTCCACGCGCGTCGATTCCACCTCCCCAGCGCCGTCCCCAGCGGGCGTCGCCGTCCCCAACCCTTCGAGCTGTCGCCGCAAATCATACATCGACCCATGATCGCCGTTATTCGAAAATCCCCCGGTGAGCGAACTCATCGATGCGCGCGCTAAGCGCGCGTCGCTTCCGAGGCGTCTCAGCGGACTCTGTGGGATCGAATCTGACGCGCGCGGTGAGCCGTGCCGGTCGTAATCCATCGAGCTCCGTCGAGGGGAGTCATCGAGGGCGTACGCGGGTGCGTGTTCGCCGTTCGACATCTCGTTGTCGTCGTCGTCGTCGCGTACGCCTGTCAATGCCGTCGCGACCGCTCGAGAGGTCTGCTTTCGAAGTTTCGAGAAATAACTTTCCTAGTCATGATTGGTCAACAGTCCCTCAGACGAAATTCCGATCCTCGTCAGCGGAGCAGCGAGAGGCGCTTTTGAAGACGTGTTTTCTTTTCTTTTCTTTTTCTTTTTTCTTTTCGCGTGTGATTAGATTATTTATGTGCTGCTGGTCGTGCTATGTTGCTGGTGTTGTTACATACGCGTGTTATGCAAAGGCGCGGGCGGCGTCGTCGACGAGGCGCTCGGCGCTGTCGCGACCTTCGACGGCGCCGATGCCGAGCATTTGGGAAATTTCTTCGATGCGCTCGGCTCGAGCGGCGAGCGGCGCAATGTCGATGCATGTACGGCCGTCAGCGTCGGGATTTGGAGCTTTACTGACGACGAGGTGGTTATCACCACACGCGGCGACTTGGGGGAGGTGCGTGACGCATAGGACTTGCTGGGTGCCGACGGAGGTGAGACGGCGCAGGGCGTGGCCGATGCGGGCGCCGACACGACCGCCGACGCCGGAATCAACCTCATCAAAGACGGAGATTCCGCCGACGGCGAGTGCAGCGCGCGTGGATGCGGCGTATTCTGACGCCACATCATCGCTCATGACTGGAGCCATCTTTAACGCGAGCATTAAGCGTGCTTTCTCTCCTCCAGATGCAATCGACGCCATGGGTCGGAGCGGTTCGTTTTGCCCGGCGGCGAGCAAAAACGTCGCGCGGTCCAAGCCAGTAGGACGCACGGCGTACACAAGTGCGCCGTCTTCCCCGAGTTCAGACGCGCGCGCAATTCTCAACACGTTTCCATTCGTGTCCTCGCTCGCACCGTCGCGCGCGGTCCAAGACAGCGTCACATCAAAGCGGCTACCCGCCATTTCTAAATCTGCCAACGCTGAAGTGACGGCGCCTCGAAGCGCGCCCGCGGCTTCACGGCGCGCAACGGCGAGTTGAAATGCGCAGTCTGCAGCGGCAAATCGTAAGCGAGTCAACTCCGCGACGTTTTCTTCGCGCTCTTCTTCACCAATCTCTGCCGCGTCCAAGCGTTCCTGCGCGGCTTGCGCAGCTTCCACCGCCGCATCCGCCGTTCGAACGCGAAGTGTTTTAAACATCCGATCGAGCTCACGTAAGCGCGCTTGTGCTTCTTCGCGCCGGCGCGGAGAGCTAGCAAGAATTTCAGCATATCGACCAACTGACTCTTCGGCTGTCTCGGCAAGCTGTTCGGCTTGATACAAGAGCTCGAGGGCGTCGTTTAATCCTTGAAGCGACGCCTCGTCGAGGCCCGGCTCGGGTTCAGTCGTGGTATCGTCTTCACTGTCTTTGCCTGACACCGTTGCATTTTCCGCACGACGCTCAGCAGATGCTAATAAGCCTTTCACCTCGTGAGCAGCTTCGCGGAGTAACCCTCGCGCACCTCGCTCACCTGCGATGGTGCCGACGACAGAGCCGCACATTTCCACCGCCACTCGGCTCGATTCTAGTCTTCGAAGTTCAGCCTTCAAAGCGGCGTCTTCACCAGGTGCTGGGTCAACGGCATAATACTCTTCAAGTAATTCTTGCAACTCCTCACGCTCACCTGGTAAGAGTTCGACGGCGTTCTTCACCTTGTTGAACTGCGATGCCAACTCGCTCGAGAGGCGCTCAAATTTCTGACGCAGCGCCTTCGTGCCTGCCCACTCGTCTAAAAGTGCGAGCTGCGCGCCTTCGTCCGCCAACGTGCTTGCAGCACCCTGGCCGTTGAAATCCATCAAAATTTCACCCAAAGCTTTGAGTGCTTTAAGCGGCACAACTCGCCCGTTGATGCGACACACGCTTCGAATGCGCTTTGCGTTTGCATTTGAGTCAACATATTGCAATTCGCGAGTTATCTTCAGCAAGTTCGCCTCTCCCTCAGGAGGCGCAAATGGTTTAACACTCCCTCCACTCTTCGTCGATAACGCCGTGATTTGGTCGTTGACTACGTCGTATATTACCGGCAGCGTAGACGTTGCCAAGCGAAACGTCGCCTCAAGCTTGGCCCCGCTCGCCCCTGATCGAATGCTCTCTTCTCGTGCGGGTGATCCACAAATCTGAGAAATCGCGTCGAGCAAAACGCTTTTCCCACTCCCACTCTTGCCGGTAATGACATTGAGCCCAGGATGAAACTCAACCGTCTGCTCGCGCACGAGCGCGAAGTCCGTAATCACCAACTTTTCTAAATACGTCCGCGCCTCTGCGTCAACACTCGCATCACTCGCCTTGCCACCCGCGCGCACTAATGATGAGTACATCATCGACCGCGACGACGAGCATCCAGCACCAAAACGGGCAGAACCGCGCGCACGCACGCGATCGCCACTCGAATTGTTCAAAACGCCACTCGCCATTCGCGCGCTCTTCATCGCGCTCGACGCCGTCGCACTCACACCCGCGCTCGACGCATGCGCGGCTTGTAATCTATACATTTCGCACGCGATCGTTCTCGCGCCTTGGCGGCTTCGGCGCATCGCAGTGACGCCGGTTGGTGCGGATGTCTGGGCTTTAGGACACTCGGTGCGAGCGCTGGTAACACCCAATTTTTGTACCAGCTGACATCTTCAGACGTCGACGCGCGCTCGAGTGGCGGACGCGATGAGTGCGCGATCACCGAGAGGGACACACAACATCGGACCGTTCGCGGCGATGTCGAAAGCCGAGCGCGCCGGATTGCTGAGCGCGCCGAGCGATGACTTGTGTGACAACATTGCGTACAGAGGCGGGGCGCTCGAACGCGTGATGTTCGCGGTGCCGTTCGCGATGTCGTTCACGTTGATTACGTTCGTGCTGTTTTGGGGTGCGAGAGTGTCGCCGGCGTTCACGGTGACGTTTATTTGTGGGTACATCTCGTACGGTTGGGTGAAAGGGATACACAGTGGGTTCAGCGCGTTGCTGATCGGTATACCTTTGCTTCGGGCGTACAAAGATGCGGATTGGTACAAGTTAGGAAACGACCCGACTGCTAAATCACCAATTCGAGATAGATTTTTAGGATCAGTCGGTCAAGTGTACAAGGCCAACGTTCCACCGGCGCTGACTGGGGATGCTGAGCACACGTGGAAGAGTGGTTTGGATGGTAAAGTCAAGCGCGGCTTGAAGGACAAGTTTAACGACATCGTGCACATCTGTGTCATTCCTACGTACAAAGAACCATTAGGGACTTTGAGAAAGACGATTGGAACGCTTGCGACGCAAACGTGCGCCAAAGAACGTTTAATTGTGGTGATGGCAACGGAGAGTCGAGACACGGAGGCGCCAGGGAAGGTTGACGAGTTGCTTGATGAGTTCGGACCGGCGCTCCTTGGATTATATTACACGTCCCACGTCTTAGGCCGCGGTGAAGCTGTTGGTAAGAGCTCTAACTGTGCGCATGCTGTGCGATGCGTGAAGCGAGAATTTGTGGAAAAGCGTGGGTTGGCACCGGAGCAAGTGATGTTGACGGTGTGCGACGCCGATACGTATTTTGACACTCAGTTTATGGACTGTTTGGCGTACACGCACGTGCAAAACCCAAAACCGTACAATACGACGTACCAGGCAGCGGAGACTTTTTTCCCGAACATCTGGGCTGTGCCAATCCTGATTCGTATCAAGGCGATTATTGACTCTGTGGGTTTCATTGGGCAACTCGCGTCGCCGTTTAGCCACCCATTCCCATTCGCCATTTATTCCCAAAGCTTGCGCACTTCTATGGAGTGCGGTGGATGGGACGTTGACATCATTCCCGAAGACTGGCATCACTATTTGAAGTGCTGGTTCAAAAAGGATGGCGATTTTGGTGTAGTTCCAGTGTTCATGGTCATGGGCAACGACGCCATCGAGGAGCGCACGTGGGGTGAAGCCATCAAGGCGCGTTACGTTCAAGCCAAACGTCACGCCTGGGGCGCTATCGATTTGTCGTACATCATTATGAACTATTTGGAGAGACACGATAAGATTTCGTTTGCAAGGATGATGAAGCTGTTTTTTCATGCTTCGGAGCACCACATATCATGGACTCTCTATTGGTTCACGTGCATGCTCGGTGGCTTGTGTTCGACGTGGGCGAACCCAATTTTGGAGACGTATCCATTCGGTATTGGTTTGCGTTCGCTCGCCGTCATCGTGTTCTTCCCTATGTCGTTTGCGTGCTGGGCGATTCTGATTGGTGACTTCTACATTCGTTTGTTCATCATTCATGACCGTCCGCATTTTGAGTGCAACGTCGCGCCACTGTGGTGGCAGCTCGTCAGCCAGGTACAATGGGCAATCATGCCCTTGGCGGATATGTTATTTGGTTCTCTTGCTGGCTTAGAAGCGCAGTTCCATATGGCGGTTAAACCCACCATGGAGTATGAGGTGTCGACAAAGCTTTCCAAAAAGGTTGTCGTCCCCACGGGTGATGTCGTCGACGAGTCTAGGTACCACTCAATTTCGCCTGATGCTGCGCAAGCCAAGTACACCAAGTTGTAACTCCGCATGAAACCCATTAGTCACGTAGGAATGTAAATTTATTGAAACCAGATGAGCCTCTACAGTAATAATCAATAATCAAGGCAAACACACAACACGCGACGGCACCTCACAACTCGTCGAGTGTCGACAAGTTCGTCATCCTTAGCTTTATCCGCGCATGAATCCATGGCTCGCCAGTACGATCGCCGTCATGACGCCCGATGGCTCATTCGTTTCATTCGCGTGGCGACCGTATGTGGAATTCTCACATCTGTCTGGTACTTCACTCACGTCGTCCGTTTAGGCCACCCGCCTCGGCGCGCCTCCGCGTCATCTATTGTGTTCGACGACAGCACATTGGGAGGATTGGGAGGACACCGAGATGAATCATCACGCATGCGCCCTCGGTCGGCCCTCGTGGACGCCACGAGCACGCACATGATGAAGAGTCCAGCACCGTTTCAGTTGGACGTCGGGCAAGGCACTTGCGCGAAAAGCGTCGCGAGTGAGTTTGCTGGCGACGTCGTGAAGTGGGGCTCAAACCACATCACATCTACTGCTGCAGAATGTTGCGCAGCATGTGGTAACACGGAACAATGTAACGTATGGGTGTGGTGCAGCGAGCATGGTGGTTGCGGTAGTGAGAAGTTTGGCGCGTGCTGGTTGAAGCGGCAAGTCAACGCCGCGCTCGCGTACGAAATGCCGATTCTTCCACGCGTTCCATGGATATCTGGGGCTTTATACACCACGGAGGAAGCGATAGAAGCAAATAGTATATTTCAGGCTCGATTTAGCGAGCGCAAGGCGCGGCGTGAGGCCCGCGGAAACCATCTTGTGTACTTGGATGTTTCAATTGACAACGCCGCGGTGAAGCGCATCGAATTCATTCTTTATAGCAAGATATCGCCTTTAGCGGCGGAAAACTTTCGCCGAATGTGCGTTGGAGAACCCGAGGCAAAGTACACGTGGGTTGGTGCGACATTTTACCGTATTTTAGATAAATTCATTGACCAGAGCGGGGTGAACTCGGTGCAGTCGGCGGTTCATCCGGGCGCGAGTTTCGACGACGACAAAGGCGGTTTACAGCTAAAACATGATCGTGTGGGATTGCTCTCTCTCGCCAACTCTGGACCAAACACGAACACTGGTCACTTCTCCATCGTCATGGCGCCCGCTCCACACCTCGATGGCAAGTACGTTGTCTTCGGCGAAGTCGTCTCCGGCATCGAACACGCGTGGGACATCAACGCCCTCGCCGGCGCCTCTGGCTCGCCTCCACGCGGCGTCGCGACAATCACTGGCGCGGGTGTGTTAGAAACACTGTAATATTATCATCTCCCATCGCGCGCACGCATCGCTCGGTGTCACATGCGCCATCATTTCAACCGCGTGCGAGAGGCTGACGCCCATGAGTCGCGAACCAAGGCGCGCGCGCGGGGTCAAAATTCGCCCCAGGACCCAAGCCCTAGGGCTCGAGACGCGCGCTGCGCCGACGACTTCCGTCTCTTTGCGACGCGTGATCTTGCACGATGGTCCGTATCAGCGTATTAAATGACGTGTTAAAGGTACGCATACGCATCCGTTCATGCGCTGAGGCCATGTCGACGTCGCGTCGCGGGGGAATCGCGCGAGATGCGTAGGCGAGCCCTCGTTTTAGGGTCTGAGACTGACGATGCGATTGTTTCCTTTTGTAGTCGATGTACAACGCGGAGAAGCGTGGGAAGCGCCAGGTGCTCGTGCGCCCGGTTTCCAAGGTGGTGATCAAGTTCTTGCAAGTGATGCAAAAGCACGGTACGTAAAACTCGAGCGTTGAGGATGAATCAAGTGAATCTGCGCGCGCGAGAGATCAGGGCGCGCGCGAGAGAGACAAAACCTCAAGTAACGCCGACTGACGTTGATTTTACTGACAAAACACAGGCTACATCAACGAATTCGAGTTCATTGATGATCACAGAGCGGGTAAAATCGTCGTTGAGCTCAACGGTCGTATCAACAAGTGCGGGGTCATCAGGTGCGTACCTTTTAGGGTCTGAGTGCCGCGCGCGCGAGACGTAGTTCTTCTTCACCGCGACACGTATGAGCGTTAACTAACCAATCGTTGCTTTCGAATAACAGCCCTCGTTACGATTTGTCCCACCACGACCTCGAGAACTGGGTTGGTCGTCTTTTGCCCTCTCGTTTGTTTGGTGTCATCGTCCTCACGACGTCTTCGGGCATCATGGATCACGAGGAGGCGCGTCGTAAGAAGGTTGGTGGCAAGGTGTTGGGCTATTTCTACTAGGTTAGAGAAGTCCATGTACGATTCTATCAGCGTTGTCAGTGAATGATGCGTTGATAGAGGAGATATCGCGTCCGAATGGGACGTCGTGGTAGATTGCTTGAGACGTGTGTCTGGAGATTTCGGGCAAGTTTGCACTTAGAATTCGATAAGATGTGTGTTTAATAAAGAGACAACATCCCCTTTGATTACCGCGTCTAAAACTAACTTCGCATCAATTCTTATTGCCTTCATATTACTCGTTTTAAATGGTAAAAATCGCTTATCGTCGTCGAATAATGGATGTCTTCCGCGTGGAAAGGCACCGCAAAAATGGTTGTTGCGTGACGCTTAGTTGCCTTCTTGGAGCCACTTCGCGGCATCGATGGCGTAGTAAGTGAGCGTCAAGTCAGCACCCGCACGCTTGATACCAATCAAAGATTCCAACACCGCATCTCTCTCGTTGAGGTAACCCGCCGCGACGGCCGCCTTCAACATGGAGTACTCGCCGGACACTTGGTACGCCGAGATGGGAAGCGTGGTGCTGTCTCTAAGAGCGCGGATGATGTCTAAGTATGCTCCCGCGGGCTTGACCATCATAATATCGGCACCCTCCGCTTCATCGAGCGCGGCTTCGCGCAAGCATTCACGGTAGTTGGCCGGGTCCATTTGGTACTCAGCCTTGTCCTTCGGGATTTTCCAATCCTCGCTCCCCGGACGCGGCGCCGAGGCCAAGGCGTCACGGAACGGTCCGTAAAACGCACTGTTGTACTTGGCGGTGTAGGACATAATAGACACGTTGGTGAAACCTTCGTCATCGAGCGCTTGACGCAATGCACCAACGCGGCCATCCATCATATCGGACGGGGAGATGACGTCGGCGCCGGCGCGCGCTTGGGACACGGCTTGCTTGCACAAGTAGTACACAGTCTCGTCGTTCATGACGACACCGTCGGAGCGCACCATACCATCGTGACCCATGGTGTTGTACGGATCAAGCGCAACATCCGTGTACACTTCAAGATCCGGGAACGTATCCTTCAACAACGAAATCGAGCGTTGCGCCAAGCCATTCGGGTTGAACGCCTCCTTCCCGCACGGCGTCTTCAAGTTATCTGGCGTCTTCGGGAACACCACAATCTGGTTCACACCAGCCGCGCGCGCCTCACGAACCTTCTTAAGCATCCCATTCTTAAAGCTCAATCGCTCTTGACCAGGCATCGACCCAATCGGAATGTTATCGTCCCCTTCGTGCACGAAGATCGGGTAGATGAAGTTATCCGGCGTCAAAATCGTTTCGCGAAACGCCTTACGCACCGTCGGAGATCGGCGGTTACGTCTCGGTCGGCTCGCTAAATCCTGCGGCGGCACCGTCGGGCACCCTATACATCGCACGAACGCATCCCGTCAGTCGCGCGTCGACACACCACACGCTCCCGCGCGCGCGCCCACTGGATAGCGTGCACGGATTAGACGATGATGTCAACTCGCGCGCGTCGTCGCACCTTCGGGGTTTCTCGGCGGTACGCGCGTCGTCGGCGGCGCGAGCGACGGATCAATCGCCGCACGCGTCGTCGTCGTCGTCGCGCGGTGCTGCCGCGGCTTCACCGCGATTCGCGTCGCACACATCATCATCATCGTCGTCGTCGTCGTCGGTCGCGAGACGCGGTCTGGCGGTTGCGCCGTCGTGCCAAGTGACGTGCGAATCCATCATGTGGTCGTCCCTGGTCACGATTGGTCGATCGACCCCCACACAAAGGTGTCGTGGTCCGGCGATGTGGACACCGTGATGGGGTTTGCTTTGTGTGTCGTCGTCGTCGGCGCGCGCGCCGTGGTTTTTTCTTTTTCGCGCGCGCGCAGTGTGCGACGCGCGTGGTGCGAGCGCGCGCAGGCAGCAAGGCCGAGGCGCGAGAGACGTGAGAGACGTGAGAGACGATATGGGGAAGCGTAAATCATCGAAACCGCCGCCGAAAAAGGTTGCGCCAAAGGTGGATACGCAGTTTACGTGTCCGTTTTGTAATCACGACAAGAGCGTGGTGGCGCGACTCGATCACGTCGCCGAGAAGGGGTTGGTGGAGTGTAACGTGTGCGCGCAGAAGTATACGTGTAACATTACGCATTTGAGTGAACCAATTGATGTGTATAGTGATTGGATCGATGCGTGTGAGAGGATTAACGCCAAGGAGGATGACGAGGATGAGGATGAGTAGCGTTTTTGTATTAGTACAAACACAGACTTTAGATTACATGATGCGCGAGAATTCGCGCGCTAGTGCCGCAGAGCGGTGTCTTCTTCAACGCATTGATTGCCGCCGCGGTACAGTTGGATTGGAATCGCGCGCACGGCGACGGGTTCTTTGTTCCCGGGTGTGAGCGGCTCAAAGATGCACAGCACGCGAAGCATAAAGGCGACGCTAAAAGAGCTCGCTTGGACGCTAGGACAGGTAAATAGACGCGGGATCACGACGTGGATTGGAATTTCACTCCCTCGCGCGCAATCTCCATCGACGACTTGGGTGAATTGCACCGGACTTGTCTCCGTCATCACCTGTCCCTCCGTCGTGCTGCAGCCTTCGATTCGACAGAGTTCGATTTCAATAGCCTTGAGCGGCGCCGCCGAGCGCTCCACTGTAATCGTCCCCGTGATTGCTTCCTCTAAAAACCAACTCGTGCGATCTAACACCCCACGAATAAGAAATCCCTCGGTGGCGAGCGCACCGGGTGCGGGACCTAAGTCCTGCTGTTCCTCGGTGATTTCAAACGCCACGGCGCTCGAGCACGCGCACGCTTCGCAGTCGTCCTCGTCTGGCTTGGTCTCGACCAGGAATTCACACATTCCCGTCGATAGTGACCCGCCACGTAATATCGGCCGAATAATTTCCGCATCAATCGCGTACACTATTTGCGTATTCTGCCCATGAAACGTCTCGTACATCTCTTGCCCGCGCGTCCCGCGCAACGCGAATGAAAACGTAAACGTGTGCATCCCAATTCCCAACCGACCAGGCGGTGCGAGCACTAAATTCACATCCAATATCGTCACTGGATCCACGGATATAAATAACGACTCGATGATCGTCACCGACTTATCGCTCACGCGCAACTGCGCCGTACCGATCGCGTTGAGCACCACTCCAGTGTGTTCGAACGGCGCGTCTTCGCGCTCGACGCACACCACGACCTCGCCGCGAATCGTATCCCCATCCGCGTACTTGCTGTCGTGAGACTCTAGGTATACGTCTATGCGCGACATGGCGCGCGCGCGGTCGTTCGCGCGCGCGTGGGTGTATGGCGCCGCCGAGGAGGAATAATCCGTCAACTGTGGCGGCACAATCGCGCGCACGTTCGCACGACTTTGCGTATCGCTCTCGGCGCGTAGATCGATCGAGGACGACGAAACGCAAACAACACCGCGCGCGCGCATCGAATTGCGCGGCGGCGGGTGGGGAGATCGACGGCGGTGAGAGGTTTTCTTCGTCGTTTCGGAATATCCGAGAATAATCTCTCGCGACGACGGCTGGTGTGGGGTTTATTGGCGCGCGACGTCACACGTGGGCGCTCGTCGTCGTATTCGTGGCGATATTCTTGGGTGGATACGCGTCACAATCGTGGGTGTCGACGCTGAACGCGATGAAGCGCATGTTTGAGCATCAGACGTACAACGAGCGCGAGGAGACGCCGTTGGAGAAAGCTGTCGGCGAGAAGTGGGCGGAAGGGGAGATTCTATTGAAGCATTTACCGCGCAAAGATGGCCAATCTGATGCATTTTTTCCGATGCTCGATGACGCCATTTTCGTCGGGCATTTGGTGACGGATTTAGATTCCATAGCGGGCGCCATAGGGGCGGCGCACTTGTATGGGGGCGCGCCGGCGCGCGCCTCGGAGATCAACACCGAGACAGAGTTCGCTCTAAACTTGTGGGGCGTGGATCTCCCTCCTCCTGTGGAAGAATTATTAGCAGCCACACCCGATAGAAACGTGTGCTTGGTGGATTTTCAGCAGCAATCGCAGTTGAACAAGGCGATTCCAATGGGCAATATCGTTGGCGTCATCGACCACCACGCGTTACAGTCGAATACAATCGTCACTGAAAAACCCATTTTCGTAGATATTCGGCCGTGGGGGTGCATGAGTAGTATCATTGCGCACTCCTTCGCGGTTCAAGAGAGATATTTGCCCAAGAATATCGCTGGAATGTTGCTGAGTGCGATTTTAAGTGACACTTTGAACTTGAAGTCGCCGACAACGACGGCTTGGGATGAACGCGTCGCGGCCATGTTAGTACAGTATCTTGGCGTTGATGATATTAACGAACTCGCCGCGACGCAGTTCCGTGCAAAAAGTCGAGCGCTGTCACTCATGACACCCTATTCTTTGGTAAACGGTGACATGAAGCAGTTTAAGTTTACTGGCGCGGATGATTCGTACACTGTGGCGTATTCAGTGATTGAGACCACAGATGCAGAAGCTTCGCTCGCTCGTGTATTAGACATCTTGCCGGAGATGCGGGCCGTGAAGGCAGAAGACCCATCCGTGCACGCCATGCTGCTTGCTGTCGTGGATATTGTGAACTTAACGTCGACATTAGTAATTTGTGGGCGCGTCGAAGCATCGTTAGCTGTGGCTGCGTACGGTGGCTCAATCGAAGCGGATGGTCACTTGCTTCGACTTCCAGGCTTAGTCAGTCGCAAGAAAGACTTTATTCCACCTCTAACGAAGGCAGTAAAAGATGGTTGGCAACCTCCACGTTTGAGCACTGATGGTACGTTGAATAAATCAACGTCGATGACTGACATCCCACATTCTGAAGTCATCGTTACTCCTGAAGGAAAATTAGTTCGCGCTGACGATTGATGTCAATTCTTTTAATATGCACTACAAATGTAACTACTGTTTTTCACACTTCAGTTACTTCAAAACGCGTTGAGTCCCTCGTCGTCCTCGTCGCCGGATTTTATTATCCTCTTCAGCCTTCTTCTCCGCCTCCTCAGCGACGCTCGAGCCTTCGGCTTTCAAAATCTCACGTTCCAGCGAACAATTGCTGAATACGCGCGATAGTAACTTTCTAAGCTCTGAAATGTCTCGATTTCCATGCCGACTTACGAGCATTTCTAATATTTGAGCATTGTCTACTCGACCGAGCATGACTCGCAATGCGTCTTCCAAATGTTCATGTAAGACGGCTCGTACTCGAGCGTAAGCTCCTCCACTCAACTCATCGAGCGATCGTATAATACTATCCAAACATGACCACCACATTTCATCACCGCGTTCCACTTGGCCTGCGACGCGACGACACAAACTGACTGCCACATTCAGCGCATCATTTGCTTCAATTGTGAAGCCCTTCATGAGACTGTCTGTTGACGCCGTTTTCGCCCATTGTGCACCTCTTGGCGCGAAAAGTTGTGCCATGGCCCGTATCGTGGTAGAATAATTTTGCAAATATATCGAAAGTGATTCTTCGAATCGCCCAGAGTGCTCCAATAGATGCGCCACGGCGTCATTCACGTGAAATTCTTGACAGTACGACAGACATTTTTCACTATCCAATTCATGCGCCGCGTTCGATCGTAAAAATCTGAGAACTCCTTGGGGTTCAAACTGACACATGAGACGAAAGTGCAGCTCATTCATCTCAGAAGTCACGAGATGATTTGTAGCGGAAACCAGATCGGTGAGTGTCATATCGTACGGACTATACTCAGACTCACTTGATTCATGCGCCGCCTCTAGAACTTGCCGCAAGTATTGAAACTGAAGCATAGGTTCAGGTGATAGCGCGCGTAAGACTTCGGCTTGTGCTTCTGGAAAATGAGCCACGGCAATTCGAGCGCACACCTCTGCAGAAATATGTAAAATTGCAGGCATATCTTCCAACAATTTCTTGCGAAAAGATTCAACATCTTTAGGATCCAGCGGTTGAGCACGCCCCACAGCTGGTCCAGCATTACTTTGCTGCGCCCTTAACATTCCTGGCTCTGCTTTCCCGAGCAAGACATCCACATAGTGCGTGGCCGCAGTATGATAATGTCTATCTGCTGCAAACGCTCTAATAGCGCTTACGTGATCGCCATGTGCCATTTGTATGACGGCTTCTGCTTGCATGAAATGTGCCTCTGATGCGAGCTTGAGTACGTTGAGTGCATTTTGTGGCATTGTACCCTCGTCAATTCTTCGACCCAAAATCGACACCATTGCTTCTTCCCGGTCGACTTTGTCATTCACCGTACTCGCACATACCAGGGCCTCAAGTAAGTCCTCCTCAACACTTTGCGCGACGGCGGCTCTTCCGGCGCCGACAATACTCGCCGTAAATATGAGAAGGGATGATCGACTTGTTGGCAAGTCTGCCTCACCACATGCTTTTGCTGCAAAAACAGCGGCTTCAGCAATTATTTGAGAACCCATGCGTTCGGATGACGCGTCTTTGAGATTTAAGATTTCACTCTCTGAGGCATCCCAATCTTTAATCGCCTCCATGAGTACGGTGCTCGATGCCTTTGGCTCAGCGAGAAGCAAATACAACAGGCGAGCTGGTGGTAAATCAAGGATTTTCGAATTGGATGCACGTTGCATTGCTGCATGCCATGCGATGCACACTCGCCTGTCCATGTCGTGAGTGGTACTCACTAAAGAGTCTAAAGCAACGGGAGCAAAAAGAAATTTCATTATTTCCATGTGCACGCGCGCCGCAAGATCTTTTGAAAGTTCACCTTCACCTGTAGGAAACGGCTTTCCGCGCATACTTTCTAACATAAACAGCAAGAGCTGCCGAACTCGCGTCTTGTCACCGAAAACTGGAGTCAACGACGCGTTGAACATGGTCTCCATCGGCGTTGTAAAGTCATTCAATACTCTCGTAAATACGTGAGCAAAGGCGCTGTACATACCATGTTGCTTGCACAATCGAGCAACCTGATTTAGGTCTAGCGACTCCACATCCATGTGCAGAACACACTTTTCAATCACGTCCGCGTCGCCAAGTGCAGCGTAATGATCCACCAAAGCTTGCATTACTTCTACCGGCAACGCGCGGAGCTTGTCAGACATCACGTGTGGTACTATGCGTTCCAAAAAGGCTGATTCACATTTTGAATGCAAGAACACTCCAAAAATAGTGGGTGAATATAGTAGTTCCAATGCGCCAAACGCCAGAAATAATCCAAGAACAACCCGAGTGATCGCATCTTGATGCGCAGGATTGTCTATGTGTGGTGCGCGTGCACTGAGTGATTCAACCAAAAATTTGGGCACGAGCTCCATGAGTATCTCCAGTGTTTTCTTCTTCGTCAACTCGCTGTCATTGAACTTCTTCGGTAAGATGGGCCAGACCGCTACTTTTTGATCGCGCGCTTGCAAAAGAGTTTCAAAAGCGCCGACCCAATCGTTGGCGTTCTTTTTCGCATGCACGCGTTCGCGCCAGCCCAAAAGTTTTCCAAGCCTCAATCTCGACGGTGAAAGAATAGCCACATACACACCATGCATGGTGACAGTGCTATTCCAGCACTGTAATCGCTCAGAGCCAACTTCCTGGCCGTGACTCGTGCGCGTAATCTCTCGTGAGCTTGGAGGTTCATTCAGCGACATTTGCTCAATTTTGACTCCTTCGGGTGTGCACACATGCAACTTTTGACGATCGCTCAAAACGCATATGACGCCTTGCGTGAGCCATGCTACTGCAACTGCACCCACCGAAATATTTGAGTCGAATGACCACGACTTGAGCACCTGCGAAGCATTAACACTTCGTTTGTCATGCTCAGAATTCATCTTTTGTAAAGCTCGCGTTGCTTCAACTTTTACGGCGAGAACGTACACGCTCGATCCCCAAACGACGACAAGATTGCAGTTCTCGACATCTTCTTCTACAACTATATCATCCACATTTCGCGGACTCCAACACATCACGGGCAACACTTTCATATCCGTGTTCGGCGGGCGCACAATCTTGGCAATGACTTCAGCACGCGGATGGAGGCGCATGATAAGCACAGCATTCATCGTGCACAATGCCACAATGCCAGCCCCGTCGGCAACATGTTTCGCTGCATCAAATGTAGACGGTGTTTCACCCCAAGTTGGACTGACGATTCCATTTTCATGCGCATTTATTTCTGATGCACTTATGTAGTGCGCTCTAGGCATCGCTTGGGCAGCAATGACAAACGTTCGTTCGCCCAACGATGTCGATTTGACGCGAATCACACCCATTCCAAGCGGCGAAAACGTGTGATGAATCACCAAACCACCTTCTTCGGACGATATTGCATCTACTGCGCCATTCGTATTTAAGACTGGAAGCATCGAAAGCGCCACGACTGGCGTTCGATGTGCGCCGACGATTGTCTTCAAAATTGTTGGATTGCGCTTGATGTCCCACAGTGCTAAACCTCCATCGTCGTATCCAGCCAAAAGCCATTCACCGCGCTCGCTAAAACACAAACTCGTCACACTCGGCGTCACTGATAAACCTGCAAAGTTATTAGCCGTTCTCAAGCATGAAACCTCCGTATCTTCATCTTTTGACTCGCGTTGCAGAAAAATAAAGCCACCATCCGTGCCCACCGCCACGCGCCGTCCAGCCCCGACAGCGCAGCACATCGGCCGTCCTGCGTCAACGGTATCCATGATCGCATCTGTCATACCCTTGGCATTTGCCACGTGCACAGCGCCAACGCGTGCGTAACTATTTGCCGCGTTGCTGCGAGTGTTTATTTGCTCCATGAACGCTCGCAACGCCTCTTGCGCCTCCTCTGAGCCGTAGTCCCACCCCCCAACTTTCGATGTTTCCCCAGCGCAGTTCGACCTATCGCCCATGAGCGCTTTCTCTCGCGCAGCGGCGATCGCCAAACCATCCTCATCTAAATCCTCTGCGTCGCGCGTATCCGCGCATTCGGCGTCGCGCTCGAGCTCAGCCTCCTTTGCGCCATCCACTATTTCCAAGCGTGCGGACACTTTCCGAACCAACGCGCGCACCTCATCGTCCGGCGCTTCGGACATCGAGCACGATAGCGACAAACCCTCTGCGAGACGCCGTTCGCGTGTCATCTCGCGTTCGGTGGTGTCGACATGGCCCGCGCCGTTCGCGGACTCCTCGAGCTCATCCTCGCTGGACGACACCATCACGTCGTCCACGCGTACGTTGTCATCCTAAATGCGCGCCAACACGCAGACACCGCGTGAGACACGACGTCAGTCGTTATGTTTACGCGTCGAAGCGCGTCACGGCGCGCGCGTATCGCGTGTCTGACGGTGAGCACGGCGACGCTACTCGAACCGTTACGTCAACAGTCGCGCACCAAACGAGCGCGCGCGCGTCTCGTTTGAAGCCTCCACGAACGTGATACGCGTACACGTACCTCGCTATCGTCGTCTGGACTCATCTCGTCCATGACGATGCCGTCGATGCGTCGCGCACTGTGGGTGAACTGCGTCGCGCTCAGAAACCAATAAAAGCTAAAGCTACCTAGTAGTGACTCACAACGTCTATCGATCTATGTCTACACTAGTATTTTACGCGAGTAGTTTAATACGCGTCGGGGTCGTCAGCTGTATCCTTTTCGGCGCCGACGACAAAGACGCGCTTGCCGACGTGTTTATACGACACCACGACGCCATCCAGCGCGCACTTCCATTCAATATCATCGCCCGCGGCGTGATCTTCGTCACCGCTTCCAGCCACTGACGCGGCTGCCGGTGCTGATGTTGATGTTGGTTTCAAACGCTGATGATACGAACGTAAATCCCGGCCGAGTGCTTGCAACGTGAATGCCACAAATTCATCTGCGTCGCGATACAATGAACGCTTCTTCATCGCCTCCCACGCCCTGCGCACTGCGAGTTCGCCAGCATCCGTCATGACGACTTCATCCACGTGTAATGGCCCATCCCCACCATCATCAACGGGCCCGCTCACCCACAAAGGCGCGCGCGCTTCGGCATTACAATCTGAATACGGTACGTACGGCTTGACGTCCAAAATCGGCGACCCGTTCACCACATCCGCCCCGGCGACATCCAACCACCGCTCACCCACGCTCACGATCTCTACTAAACTCAACCCAATCGGACACGGCCTGTGCGGCGTCCGTGTGGCTAAACACCCTCGTTTCTCACCGTTCAATCTCGGTACGCGAATTTTCCCGCGCGTCGTCGTTCGCGGCCCATCGGCGGCGCCCGTCTTCCCTGTCTTCCCAATCTCCCGCGTCACGCTCGCGTGGAAATCCGTGTTTTCATGAAATAAAAACATCAGCCAACAGTGCGAAAACTCCTCCAAGCCCTCGAGCGCGCTCGCGGGTACGTGTGCGTGCAGAGCTACGCGTCCTCGCGCGAGCGGCACCAAACTCGGTTGTCTGGGCGCGCCCAAACGTCGGCGAAACGCCGACTGAAACGTGCCCAGCGCGCGCAACGCGTAGCGCACATCCGCCGCAGACGTCGCCCTCGACGTCGTCGTTGCCTCACCGTCGGCACTGACGCGCGCGAGCTCGAGGCGCAGCGCGCGAACGTCACGCTCGGCGCGCGTGCGTCCAGCTCGTTCAGCTTCGCGTTCGCGCTTCATGCGCGCCACGTCGTCATCCGGGCGCGCGCGCGCGCGCAGGCGCTGCGCGATGAACCCACACGCCGCACCGAGCGTGAGAAGCGCGGCGTCGCGCGCGACGTCGAGCATCGCGCGCGGGCGAGTGGCGGCATTGTGCGCTGCGCCATGACGACGGTCCGCACGCTCCTTCGCGCGAGCGCGTTCGCTCGCGCGCTCGCGCCGCCGTCGACGTCGACGATGACGATGACGTCGTCGTCGTCGTCGTCGTCTGCGTTCGCGTCGTTTGCGAGAGGCGCGCACGCGGTGCGCACCGCGGCGCCGTGCGGTGGATCACTCGCGTCAACCTTGCCATCGACATCGACACCCATGACGACGACGGCGGTGGCGCGTGCGGTGCGTCGATGGAGCGCATCATCGCGTGCGTTTACGTCGCTCGCGACGTGCGGGGCGCGAGGCGCGATGGAGGCGCGCGCGTCGACGATGACGGCGTCAACGATGGGGTCTCGCGCGAGGGCTTGGACGCCGACGCGACCGCTCGCGGCGTCTTCGCCGCTCTCGAGCGCCGGCGCCGCGCGCACGATGGCGAAGAAAATCACGCCAGGGAAGAAGATTAAAATTAAACCGTATTCGAGCTGGAAAGGGCGGTTCCAAGTCACGGGAAGTGGGAAGAAGATTTTACGTCGGCACAAGGGGAAGCGACACAAGAGTTTCGCAAAGAGCCCGAAACAGCGACGGGATTTGCGAGGCACGACGTTGGTTCACGCGTCGTTGTTAGGACCGATGCGTAAGTTGAATTTTAAGATGCGTTAGCGAACTACGTCTGGTCTGCGATTACCGGGACTTAAATTTCAGAGTTATGAAAGACGTATACGCTCTACCCAGAATTGAATCGTTAGCGTTAGCGAACTAGTGCGTAGTTTGTGAGTGTGTATTTATATTTGATTGATTCGTTTTCGTTACAAGGTCGTTTACATTTCTCCTCGAAGCGAGAGCAATACGATTGGCGCAACTTTACCGGTGTGTAACGCATCTTTAGCCGACGATAATACCGTTGGTTGATCCACTAAACGTTTCAGTGCGCTCTTGTACTGTAAACCAGGCTCGGCGGTTTGATCGAATATCGCCGCTTCGAGCGTGAGCGAGGCGTTTCGGGACAAGCCGCATTCGCGCTCCAAGTAGCGCGCGACGCGTAAACGTGTGGCGTCGTGCGTGGGTTCTTTCGGAATGACAGCACCACCAGTCGTGGGTTTCACCACTGGTGCGATAGTTGCCGTCCCAGCTTTGGCAAAAATTTCACCGAGCACGGGCGGCAACGTCGGTCTCGACGGCTCTTCTTCGATTTCTGGCTTGACCTCGGCGGCGTCCTCCATGACGGCGTTTTCGCTCTCCTTTTTGGGTTCTTTCGTGACGGCAGCAGCGACGGGTTTGACCGCAATCAAAGTTGCTGCGGACGTACGCACGAGTTCAATCCACTCTGCCATCACAGCCCCGCACGTCTTGGCGAAATCAGACAACGATGAATCCTTCACCTTGCTTCCGCGTTTGATGGTGCGCGTAATCAACGTTTCTTGAAGCATCGTCGGGTTGACACTTTGCTCCTGAATGTGCCTCGCAGTTTGCTTTAATCGGCGTACGACGCGATTGGTGTGAGAGTCGCTTTGTTCAACCTTTAACTGCGCCGCTGCCAAGGCGGCTCTGGCTTCTTCACATTCAGCCCGCGCACGTTCTTGCGCCGCTTGTGAATCCTCGTACGCTTGCAACCCGTCCTCTAGTTCAGACTTTAATTCTAATAATCTAGGCGTACTCGACGGTACTTTGATCACTGGCTTTTCAACTTCAACTCGCGGCTTTTTCTCAGCCTTGGCGGGCTTCTTCTTCTCCGCCACTGGTTTACTATCGTCAGACTTTTTGGACAATTTGCGCTTTTTGCCGCCAGTCTTCGGTTTGTCGTCTTCGTCTTCGCCTTCGGCGTCTGGTGCGTACTCTTCTCCTTCATCTTCTTTCGCGTCTACAGGCGGTTCTTCGTCCTCGTCCTCAACGATGGTCTTTTTACGCCGCGCTCCGCCGCTCTTCTTCGCCGGTTTTGCTTTCGGTGCCTCTAAAGGCGCGCCTCCCATAAGCACCTCCAACGCCGCAGCCTCCGCGTCCTCGCGTTCTCTTTGTTCCTCCTCCTCACGCCTGGCCACCGTCCCGGGAGAGGACGGTGGCTCCTGCGCGTCACTAGCATTTAATTCACCACGCCCATACGCCTCTGCCGCCTCCGCCGCCGCTTCCAATTTCTCACGCCCTCGCTTTACGTTTTCCAAAGACGCTCGAAACGCCTCGGCGTCGTACGCCGACGCATCCGCGTACCCCACGTACCCATACTTGGCGTTTTCAGGCGCCCCAAACCACATCACGCGATGACACTTCTTGCGCGGTTTTAATATATCAATCGCCTCCGCGTCTTCGTCATCTCCAAGCACCTGCGTCGCGTAAAACACACAATCAATCTCCAGGTCAGTCCCGAGATTCCCACACATGCAATCATCACCCCGGCTCCACGCGAAAATCGCATATATACACCGCGTTCGCGCCGCGTACGCACTCTACACGGCTGCGCGGGCGCGCCTTTGAGCTTTCCGAGCACCACATCTCCCGCGCGCAGCGTCGTCATCGCGAGAGAGTGCGGCTTAAAATGCGGATCGTCGGGACACCATGGCGCGCGAGCTCATCACCGCGTTGACGCTCTGCGCGCGCGCGGTGGCGTCGGCGCGCGTCGTCACGCAATCATCGTCGTCTCGATTCGTTGGCGACGACGGCATCGCGCGATTGGCGCGGCGCGCGCTGAGTACGGACCGTCGAGTGGTGGTGTTTGATGAGACATACACCAGGGAAGTTGGGACCAAGTCGGCTCCGCCGTCGTCTTCGGCGACGTCTTCGACGACGCGGGCGCGCGAGTACACGCCGAGATACAAACGCCATGGTCGCACACAATCGCCGACGTCGACGGCGTCGTCGCGACGGGTGTTTGCGGACTGGGAACGCGCCAACACGGAGCTCGCGTCGGCGTCTTCGAGCGGTGGTCGACGAGGTTTGTCCCCTGCTCGAGCGCTGAGCGTCGAACTTAATCGAGAAATCACGTCGAGTGCGAACGCAGAGGAGATATTAGAACACGTGCGCGCGAGGGGGCACTTGTATAACATGGTGAACTGCGCCACGGCTTGGCATAGGGTGGCAAAGATGCATAGACAAGGACGAGTGCCGCGCGGTTGGCGCGCCGAACGGGATGGGCGAGTAGAAGAGTTAGAAATGATCACTCGACGATTGCTGACGACGTTTGAGGTGCAGAATCTAAGTAATTTGGCGTGGTCGTGCGCGGTGCTTGGATATCGGCCTCGAGGAGACTTGTTGACTCTCGTGGCTGATGAAATGGAGCAAAAGGTGGATGCGTTTTATCCGCAAGCGGTGACGAATACGTTATGGGCATATACCACGCTTAAGCATCCACGCGGAGTGAAACTCGCGGAGATTCTTGTGCCGGCATTGTTGGCGAATATGCCTAAAGACGGTGGCGAGCTGACACGATCCGAGGGTGCAAATGATGGACAATTTAGTACGCAGGCGGTGTCAAACGCACTATGGACGTACGCGTCTTTGGGAGTTAACCCAGGCGAGAAGCTGCTCGATGGCTTAGCTTCCTGGGTCGCGAACAAGGCGGATACGTTCAAAGCGCAAGAGTTGTCGAATTCAGCGTGGGCATACGCACAACTCTTGCATCATCCGGGTGACGCTACCTTGGCCGCGCTCGAACGTTGCCTGCTCGAGCGGCGAGAAGAGTACACAACGCAAGCGCTCGCGAACACATCAATTGGTCTCGCATACTTCGGAGGCTCTAAAGATGGAGGATTGAAAAAGACATTTGAAGCAGTGACGCCATCATGGTTCCGACTGAGCGAAGGCAATAGTCAAGATATATCAAATATAACTTGGGCCATCGCGTCAGTCGGCGCATTCGAGTCAAGCTTATACAAGGCTGCCGTGCGCGAGCTCTTTCGCCGTGATTTGAAAGAATTCGTCCCCGAAGGTTTGAAAATGATCTATCATGCGATGCTCATGCAGCATGATTTCGATCCCAACCGGACAAAGGTTGACATTGTTTATCCCGAATGGGTCCAGGAAGACGCGCGAAAGACGTGGTTGTCGCAAACGACAGACACTCGTGTGAGTACGTTCCAGCACAACGTCGAGGACACAATCAAAAGTCTGGGTCTTGAGACGGTGATGGAAGACGTTACAGCTGATGGCCTGTACAGTATTGACATCAGCGTGCGCAGTAAAAATATTGCCGTAGAGTGTGATGGCCCTTCGCATTATTACTCAAACTTGACGACTGTTGAGAGCCAGAAAACAAAACTTAGGAATCAGGCACTCGTTTCCCGCGGCTGGGACGTCATGATTGTACCTTACTATGAGTGGCACGATTTGTGGAAGAGCGGTGGCGCGAAAGAATATCTCCGCGGATTGCTGCAAGAGAAGGGAGCGATAGAATAAGATTGTACGCGTAACGCGCGCGTAGTAGTTGAAAGAATCACTATAGAAATTGATTAAAATACGTGCTAGACTCGCCGCTAAAAAGGCTAGAACGTGGCAGCTAGACCTGGCGAAGTTTTTGCTCCGAGTCCCAGGCCATCATTCGCCTCTTCTTCAACGGCAGCATCGATACCGGCGTATTAGCAAACTTTTCAACTTTACTTTTCGATTTTTCCGCTGGCGTTGTGACGTTGTTTTTCGCGTCGGGAATGTCTTCGGCTACGGGGCTCGCGCGCTTCTTCTCAACTCTCACCTTGTTTTCGCTCTTGGGCTCTTTTGGCTTTTCTTTCCGCTTGCGTTCTGAGTTCGTATTTTTTCGACTTGTCTTCGGATTGGCGCGGTACGCCTTAGCCTCGGCTTCATACCTTGCCGACGTGTCTTCAATGGCTTTGCCGAACGCCTTTAGCATTTCATCGACGTGTGATGGATCAGCGACGCCAGAAGCTTTGCCACCTGCATCACCGCACACTTTGCACTTCACCGCGACCTCAGTTGATCGCGAGGCTGCGCGAGAACGACCACCTGCTATTTCGGATTCTTTTTCCTTTTCGGAAGTTTCAACCCAATCTTTCATGCAACTCTCATGCGCAATGGCACCACCATTGTCACATGAACACGCGCGCACCATTTTTCCGTAGCCGCCATCGCAGTCTTCACAGCCGCAGATGCAACACACTACGATACGTTCCTCTTGAAGCAACGATGCGACGCCATCAATAGTACCAAATCCATCATCTTCAATTTCATAGCTCTCGGGAGGGCGCACCGGCCGCGGTGCTGTTCGCAACTGTGAGTTGCTTTTATCCTCCGTCGTTGAATACTCGAGCACAACGAAAGCCTTCTCAGCAAGTCTAACACACGCTGAACATTTGTACGCCTGTGGAATTTCGTTTTCGGAATAAATTTGACAGCAAACGCCATGCTCCCATGCTCCGCAGGTCTCGCATGCCACCATGAAGCCGTATTCTTCGTTATCGCCGCAGGCGCAGTCGATGATGTCGTCGCCCATGATGCCGCTGTACGAGTACGCATGCTTCTTTGCGCGCACTAAAGACCCTCCAAGACCCGGATCTTTCGGCCCAGGCACGCATTTTGATCCACTCGCCCAAGCGTCGAACGCTGCACTGGCTGTGAACGCCGTCGCTCTTCGCTTCGCATCATCGTCAGCGCCGTTTTCTATTCGAAACGACATCGTACGGTCTCGTGCTCCGATGTAGTCCTCTTCTTCCTTATCACCTTCAGTGGTGCACGCGACGACAACCCAGTATTCCACACCGACACGATCGTTTCGCCGTTTCGCTATGCACGCGCGCGTTCTCGTCTTTGCATTCCCTGACTTATATGCGCCTCTTGCGACTGCTCTTGCGCACGCCCGGGCGAACGCCGGCGTCATCGAACACGAACAAGCAATACTCACAGCTCGCTGCTTCGCGTCCTCATCCTTAGCCCCGCGTATATCGCACCTCAACGCCCCGAGTCGTGCGTTCGGTACCTTATTCCCACTGTGATTATGCGCCGACTCCTTACCGCCCCCGCCCCCCGCCGTCGCCAGCTCTGCGTTTGTCCCGGCGCGAGCTCCATCAATACTCTCCACGCTCATCGGCTCAAACCGCGCATCGACGACGTAGTGATGATCACCACGTTTTCCCTCGGCGTGCCTGCACGTAATCGCGCCAACCATCGCGCGTGGCGTGCGTGAAATCTCCGCGCACAATCACTTCACACACACGCACAGGCAGAGGTTTTATGTCCCGATCGACCGTGCGCGCGTTAAACGCGCCACGTGCGCGCCGTCGTCGACCGCCGCGCGGCGGCAAATGCGAGCAAGGCTACCGCGATGGAGGCCGCGCGCGATACCGCGTGCGAGCCGAGCGATCGTCGACGTGTGACGCCTGAGCGGCGAGAGCCTGAAGAGACCCCAACTGTCGGACCGACGGCACAGGAAGACGCGCGGCGCGCGACGCGATCGACGACGACGATGGCGGCGTCGTACGCGTCGACGCGCGATACGTCAGGTTTGCTCGCCAACGCCGATGACGGCGGTCGCGACGTCGAAGGCGGACGCGCCGCGGATGATGTCGACGACGACGATGCTGTTGAAGCGAATGAAGATGATTCGTGTTGTTGTTGTTGCTTTGGGAGTTTATTCCGCGAAAGTCCCGAAGCGCGCGCGCGAAGACGCGAACGGGAACGCGCCGAGGCGGCGGAGCGCGCTGAGGCGCGCGCGCGGGCGGTAGCGTCGGCGCAGGCGAGACAGGAGACTTTCGCGAAGAGCGCGCACGGACGCGCGGCGACGAGAGCGGATGCCGCCGCACGCGCCAGTTCGAGTAACGGCGCGAGCGAAGCAGCGTTTGGACGCGCTAAAGCGGATTCTCTCGCGCGCGATTGGGCGAGTTGAGACGCACGTGCGCGGTGTACGGTAAAGTAGAACTCTGCGATTTGTTGTAAAAAAGTCACGTAGTAGCTCAGCGACAAAACTTCACACGTTGACGCGCGTGGCGCGGGCGGCGGCGTCATCACTACTTACGACTCGCGTTGCACGCGTTTTTATCGCACCGCACGATCGTCGTGATTGCGTTCGCGGCGTGCGACGCGTCCCATGGGTGGTCACGGTGGATTGAACATTCTCCCACAGAAGAGCTGGAACGTGTACGGGCAGAAACAGCGCGATCGCGTGCGAAGAGACGAGGAAGCGCACGCGGCGCGCATCGCGGAGGAGCATGCGGAGGCCCTGGATGCGGCTCGAGACGCGAGGTTGGGGGAATTACGTCGCGCCAAGGTGGAAAGAGGCGTCGACGAGGACGCGAGACGAGACGTCAGCGGACACGTAAACTTGTTCGCTGAAGAGGAGGCCGCAGCAGCGCGCAGTGGTGGGCGGAATACAACAAGTAGAACGATCGCGTCAGCGGCGCAGGGTGAAGACGAGGGTCTTCGATTCGGCGGGCGCGATGGCGCGGGCGAGAGAAACACGCCATGGTACGCGAGCGCGAACGGTCAAGGCGGGACGGTGTACGAGAGTTTACCTGCGCGTATTCGTCGGGAGCGCGAGGAAGAGCGCGCATTGCGGAAGCTTTCGTCGACGTCCCGGGTGCAGGCGTTGGCGGCACCGGCGTCATCGTCGGCCAAGCGATCCGTCGACGACCGCTGGCTGCGCGAGTCAAAAAGAGTCAAGAAGGAAAAGAAGGAGAAAAAACGGCAAAAAAGCTCTCGGGATGACGTCGACGAGGACGCGCTTCGTCGTTTACGCGAAGAGCGCATCGCTCGCGAGCAGCGTGAATCCGCGCGCGAGCGCGCGCTGACTGGTTCTGGTCGTCCAAACGATGACGAGTATCGTTCTGGGTATGGATACCAACCGCCAAACAAGCGCCCAAGCAATAGATAGAAGACGAATGGCTAGCCATGTAATAGATAAGAAGTTTAGCTTTTGATGATACAAATTGTTCACGAGAACGCTATGCTATTAAATGCCGCGGAAGACTGGATTTGCTCGTACGATTGACGCGCCGTATTCTTCATAGTCAGCCTTGGTGTGACAACTGGCGTAAAATCCAGGCGTTGACGCGAGTACGCTTCCTCCAAACCACACCGCCGCGCGCTGCATATGATGCGTGACGACTTCAACGTCAACTTCAGTGCCTGCTAATGTACTACCCTTCGCGGTGGCTGCGTTGCGACCGTCAACGAGACGCTTAACATCTCTTTTAATGCGCTTGCCAAAACCTTTGAACATCGTGCTCCCGCCCGAAAGCACAATGTTTCCGTACAAGTTGCGTCGAGTATCAATCGGTGCAGATGCAATGGCCTGATGCACGAGCTCCGGCAAAGGCGTGATGTAATCCGAGGAGTAAATTTCTGGTTGGAAGAATACTTCTGGGGCGAGAAAACGCTCGTAGCCGATATCCGCCGTCCACGAGTCACCTGTCTTTCCTCGTACGCCGTGCATTTGAACTATGTATTCATTCGGCATGCGCTCGTGCAACACGAATTCTTTCGCCACATCTTTGCACACATACCCATAATCTTCCTTCACTCGTCGCGCCACATCCATGGCTTGCTCTGGAGGCACGCGCTCGCCTCGTTCACGCATGAGATACTGCACAAATGTCGTTAAATCCCGCCCCGCGAGCGGCACGCTCTTAATAGAACTCCCTAGCACGTAACCATCACTCACTGGAATCACGTGCGTGACGCCATCTCCAATATCAATCACCGTCCCTGTTAACGCTGATGCGTACTGGTTTTGTTTCTTGCTCGCAATGGACGCCGCGAGCGCCAACACCGCTTGCACGCCAATGTACAATCCCGGGACGTTGAACGACTCAAACATCACCTCCGCCGTGTACTCCCGATTCTCCGGCGGGTTCAGCGGTGGCTCAGTAAGCAAAAAGTAATGCTCCTCGGGGTCACATTTCAAATACTGACACATCGACGCTTGCCAAAACTTCTCCATCATTTCCCAATTCTCCACCTGCCCGTGTCGAATCGGCCACGTCACATCCCTCGACCCCGCCATCGCCATCGCCTCGTCTCCGATCACGAAATCCAAATCATCCATCACACCTCTCATCGACCCCGCCGCAACGTTCGTCGATGACGTCGCATTCACCGCCACACACGTGGGAATCATGTGCGTCGGTTCAACGTTTTTCGCAAATCCCATCTTCGTGTACCCCGTGCCGTTGTCGATCACCACCGCCGGTCTCGACGTGGGATCCATGGCGACTGGAAAAAATGATTATCACGCGCGCTCCGTGTGTCTCGTCGTCGTCGCCAGCGATCTCGTCGTCGATCGATCAATGTCAATCGAATGCGGGGCGCACTCTGACGCTCATGTCGCGCTCGATCGCGTCGTCGCCCACAGTGTGCGACGCGCGACGCGCCATGTTCCGTAACGCCGAAAAGCTGCAACGCGCGCTGGCAAAGATGCCCGCGGCGGCGATGGCGTCGGTGAATCCCGCGAACGGGCGGTTTCGCGCGCCGGAGTTCAGCGGCCGCGTCGTCGCAGAGCTACGCAAGGCGTGCGTCGCTGCGGGCGTGCCGTGGACGCACGATCGCGCGCGTGGGGTGGAGAAAACGATCGCGCGCGCGCCAAAGGGACATAAGCACGATCGCGAGAAGCCGCTTCGCGAGGCGAAGATCGCAGCGGCGATGGCCAAGCAGCCGGAAATCGTGGCGGCGTTTAGGGCGAGGCAAAAGACGAAAGCCAAGGGACTGGAGAAGGTTTGGGATGATTTCGTGCTGACGAAGCGCGAACGGACGCTGAAGATTCGATTGCAAGATGTGGCGGGTGGTGGGAAGTGATCGCACGCGGTTGCGGTGGCGCAGGTATGGGGGTCGTGTGCGAGCGCGTTGCACGAACGCGCGAGGCGTCGAGCGAGACCTAGGTAGCGACGGTAGATTTCTAGCTAAAATTGTATTACTTGATGACAACGAAAATCTAAAACGTGAGCGGCTCAGCGGGTTTGATGGTCCAGAGACTACCCTTGGACGTGCACAAGTCGCTTAAGACTTTGGTGTAGGTGTGCTGGCTCGGCGCGCTGCCGCCGGCGCGCGCGTCGATGATGTCGGAGCGCTTGACGACGCCGCCTTGCTGGTACAATAATCCCAAAATCTTCAACCGAAGGGGATCAATCGCGGGATCACCGACGGAAACTAACACACAAATACCCTCTATGCACGCCATTTCGCCGTTGAACATACCGAGGAGCTCAGCTTGGCGGAAAAAGGCGCACGCGGCGATATCTGGCGCTTGCGTCAGCAAAAAGCGACGGATATCCGCCAAACTCAAATGCGTCTTGTCCTCGAATCTAGAAAGCACCAACGTTCGTACGGTGGTGAGACGGATTTGCGAAATATGCGGTGGCGTCATTGGGATCACGAGATCGGTGCCTTGAAGAGTGACATCGAGCGATGGCGCCAAGGCGAGCCAGGACTCCATCTCGCGTTCGGCGACGTCGGGAAATTCTGCTAAGAATGACTCATCCGTGAGGTCATTGAATTCCCATCCGTCAGCGGTGCTTCCATATCCTCGCGGAGCAGAGAGTTCGGCGAGAATATCACGTCGCAGTTTTACCAAAGCTGAATCGTTTTGGCCGTTACGCTTCGTACACGGGGATACTAATTCTGGTTTGACGTTGCGCGTTCGGGCAAACTGAAACAACGCCGAATCGCGCATATTCTCCCAAGTCACATCGCCGTCGCAACGAAGCGTGGATTTGGCGACCCATACGCCTTGAACTAAGTGTGCGCTATCTTGAATCACGCGAATCAATTGCTCAAGCGCGACTGGTTCGGTGACAAATTGACGAATTCGGCTAAACTTCATGCACGACTTTTGTCCCATGGCGAACAACGCGCGGATACGACGTTCCAATGGCAACGCCGCGAGTTGCGATTTACTCAGGCCACTGCCATCGCCAAGACTATTTGCATCATCCGCGCCAGCATCTGAGCGTTTATTTCCACTCACGGGGCACATCACATCGAGGTACTCTCGCGCAGTCACAGCCTTACCACACGCTTCACCATGCGCGGTCGTCATCGCCTCCTTCAACGTCGCCGCCGCACTTTCGCCCGGCATAACGGGACGCAGAGGCACCCACGGCTCTTCAGATTCTTTCTGTCGTAAATACGCATGCGAATGTAAACGAATTTCTGTCTGTCGTGCCGTTTCGCGGCGTCTGACTTGCACCTGAAGCGGCAACATGCGCTCCTCCTCGTCTTGCATTTCTTGCATTTCTCTCGCCGCGGCGTCGTTGGGTTTATTCGCGCTATCCACCGCATCTAAATGCTGTAAACTCGGTCGCATTTGATACACCGAGTCTACAGGAGTCAAATATAACGATCCATTATGCATGGTGCCCACGACCACGCCCCCACCGTGCGCATCAGTCTTCGCGCTCGAAGACGTCAAGAGCAACGAAGAAATTTGTGCGTGCTCGGGCGCGAGCTCATCTCTATTCATCCCGCGTCCATGCACTGGTATCTTCATCTCAAGCTTCCCCATCCCTGATTTATACCGCACAGATTCTAATTCGTCGATATTATACGGCCGTTCGGGTGGTCGCAGTGGATACTACGCGTCGAAACGTCGTCAGTCTCCTCGCGTCCTCGCGCGCTCCGCGTCTAAACAACCGCGCACACATCGTCGTCGTCATCACGCATATGCCTCGCCCAGCGCTCGCACCTGCAACAATGTCAACTCTTTACCGTCACCATCGCGCGTGACGTGGTTAAAGTACACTGGAATCGTCTCCACGACGCTGCGCGCGTTGAAAAAGTACCAGGGGGCAACCCCCGGCGGCGGTGGTCGTCAGTGGCGGCTCCAACGCGTCACGCGGCGCGAGCGACGTCGAACGGGACGCGCGCGAGTACGATGACGACGTGACGTACGGATTATCGTCGTCGAGTTCGGGTTTGACTTCGCCGCGCAGCGTGGGCATGGTGCGGTGCGGTGTGTTGTGGAGCTCGGGCTGGCGCGCGGCGTCGAGGTTTGTCCAGGCGAGCGTCGACGGAGGCGCGCGCGTTGAAGCATTTGGTGATGCGTAGACGCGATGCGGGATGGAGATAACGTACATGATGGTGTGAAATATACAAAACAAGCATGATGCAATGTCTAGCGATGGGCGGTGGCGACGTCGGGGATAGCGGCGGCGACGGAGCGCATGTTTGTAAATCTGGAGGAGACGGCGAGAGCGAATTCGTCTCGGGCCAATGTGTTGGATATGTTTGCCGTTGAGAGCGCGCGAAGGGCAGCGATGCGAAGATCGCGTGCCTGTGAGTTGCGTTCGGGTTCGAAGCACAAATCTTTGCGTAATGCGACGTGATTAGCGACGGCATTGGCAAACCAATCGCGTTTGGCGAGCGCCGCGACGAGGCGGTACATCTGACAACGCTGTTCGTCAAAATGGCTCGCCTTGACAGCGAGTACGGCATACACACGATCCTCAATCGTGCTACTTTTACCACACGCATCAAAGCATGCATTTGTAATGATTTCTTCACAGACGTCGTCCAGGATGGCGTCGTCGTCGCCTCGCGCGACACCGCAAATGTTTGCCAACGAACACAATGCAGACATTTGTGCGTCGCCAGTGCCCTTGAACGCGCCGTACGCGATACTATCTATTATCGTCGCCATTTTTGGCACGATATTCACCGTTAATGCTTTCGATTTCGTGCACATTTGTCCTAGAGCATCAAAGACGCTTGATCGAAGGCTTCTTTCGCCGGTCTCAAAGAACTCGGTAAACATGTCACACATCTTTAGCACGAGTCCATCATCCGCGTCGATCGTTGCTCCAGCGACGCGACCACATATGCCTATACTGATAGCACGAACCGCAGGGTCTGTGTCTGTATGCTTCGTGATGCGAAGTAACGCGTCTGTGACGCCGCGTGATGTAAAGAGGCTCACCGCTGCTGGATATTTCTCAGCCAAAAGCGCAAGATTTTCGAGCGCCACGCACGATGCGAGCTCATCGTGCTTGTTACGATCGATATCTGCAACCAAATGCTCAATATATCCAGAATTGAACACTGACTGCGCGATTTCGTCACCAAACTTCATGAGGTCTTGTAAAATGCAGACGCCGCGCGCGCGCGGTACCATCTCTTCATCAGTCAACACATCCCGGCTGACGGCATCAATCACAGATTGCGTGCACTCGGGCATTCGCGTGCATATCGCCAATAACGCCTTGCGCGCATTTTCAGATGACATTAACGTATCGTCTCTAAACAGCAACATTAAAGACGCGAGCCACGTCTGCACGCGCGCCTTAAACCCATCCAACGACCGCGCCTTCTCCAAAAGCATCTGCACCAGCGCGCACGTCATCTCCCGCACACGCGCATGCGGGTATCGAAATCCGCCCTCGACGTAGGCGTCCTCGTTGACGAGTTCTTCCAACGCCTTCAACGCCGCGGGCGAACGCGCCAACTTTTCCATGTACGCGCACAACGCATCCATCTCGCCCTCATCCGCCGAAGGCAACGTGTCAAAGGCGTACCGCCAAGAATACTGACGCAGTATGTCCTCGCACACCGCTTCACTGCGCATCGTACACACATCCGTCAGTCAACGCGCAGAGCAACATCATCTTCAACATAACAGTAATCTTCAGCTCTCGCGTCGCATCGTGTCGCGCGCCGCACCTCGGTTGCCCCGGCACGTCCGCAACATCGCGCGCGAGTTCCATGAACGCCTCGCATCGCGCGCGCGCGCCGCTAGCGTCGGTGCGATCCATCTCGCGTCGCGTCGCCGTCTCACGACTTCACTCGTCTCCACGCGCGACGAAACCACCATGCGCGCGCCCGCCCGCCCGCATCGCGGTCGCCGTCGTCCATCGCGCGCGCGCGTCGCGAACATCGTCGCGTGCGCAGCGATGCTCGCATTCGCTTGCGCGCGCACCGTGCGCGCGTTCGACGACGCGTGGCTCGATGGCATCGACGACGAGTTTGACGACGAGGCCGCGGGGGCGCCACCGGCGATGGTGTCGAACGACGACGACGACGACGCGCGACGACGACGCGTCGATGCGTACGTGAGCGAGGACGTCGATGCGTTCATGGATGCGTTCGATGACGACGACGAGGACGGGGTGGAGGCGGAGATACGGGCGTTGATGCGGGAGATGGCTGACGGGATTCAAACGACGACGACGCGCGAGGACGACGAGGATTCGGACGTCGTCGACGCGTCGGAGGATGTCGAGACCGTCGCTGCTGTCGATGTTAATGACGACGATGACATGGCCGGTGTCACGGAGGTTGCGGAGGAGACGACGGTGGATGTTGTGCCTGTCCCGGAAGTTGAGGAGGTTGAGGAGGTTGAGGACGAGGCTGTTGACGTCGGCGACGCGCGAGACGACGATGTCGCCATCGTTGAAGAAGTCGCAGAAACTGATAATGTTGTTGATGACGATGATAATGCTGATGATCGTGTTGTTGATGATGCTGAAGTCATCGTCGAGGAGGATGGTGGCGAAGAGGATGGTGGCAAAGAGGATGGTGGCGCGGGCGCGGGTGACGTCGACGAAGGCGCCGCGCAAGTCGTTGAAGTTTTTGAAACAACTGAGGGCGTTGATGAAGACACTGCGGACGTGGACGGGGGAGATACCGACCCAAATCAACGCCGCAGTTTGTTGGGTAATTTATTTTCGAGGTTTGGCGCGCCGGATGAAGAATCAATCGAAGACGACTCGGCTGGCGTAGTCTTCGTCGAAGCAGAGGAGCCAGAGTTTGTGGAAGAGCCCGTCGTGGCGATTCCTGAAGTAGCCATCGTGAGCGTCGAGGAGAAAGAGCCCGAACAAGTTGAAGTAGTTCCAGTGCCCATTTCCGAACCAGTCAAGGAGATTCCGCGAGCAGAGCCGACGAAGGCTCCCGATGCGCAAAATGAAGAGACGGCGAGACGAAAACTCTTGGAGGCGCAGCAACAAGCGGCATCTGTTCCCGCACATCAACCGGTTCACCAAGCTTCAGAAGCTATTTATGTCGGTAATTACTGGAAACGAGCGAATCCGTATCATAAAGGTCCACGTGTGAAAGTTGTAGACGCGTGAGTGAGCGAGCGGCGGCGTAATTTTAATTGTAAGAATATTTTGTGTTCATCACATCCAACGCGTGCGTTAAGTTACTTTGACCGAAAACCGTTTACGCAGAGAACTTAGTGCATGACCATACCGCCATCAATGCAAATGGTTTGGCCGGTGATGTACGCGCTCGCGTCATCCAAAGCCAAAAACTTGACCAAACCGGCGATTTCTTCCGGTTGGCCGTAGCGACCAGCCGGGATGGTGGTCAAGATCTTCTTCTCCAACTCTTCACCAAGAACGGCGGTCATATCAGACGCGATAAAACCCGGCGCGACTGCGTTGCACTGGATGTTACGACCGGCGTATTCACGAGCGACGGTCTTCGTCAAGCCGATGACGCCCGCCTTGGCCGCGGCGTAGTTCGCCTGGCCCGCGTTACCAGTCACACCGACAACGGACGTAATGTTGATGATTCTACCCGCTACCGGCTTCTTCTTGCCCATGAGCTTCGTCGCCGCTTGCGTGCACAAGAAGACGCCCGTCAAGTTCAAGTCCATAACTTCTTGCCACTGCGACAACTTCATGCGCATCATCAACGTATCTCTCGTGATACCCGCGTTGTTCACCAAAACGTTCACCTCACCGAACGCATCCATCGTCGCCTTGAACAAAGCATCAACTTCCTCCGGAACCGCAACGTTCGCCTTCACCGCGATGGCATCACCGCCGGCAGCTTTAATCTTTTCGCAAACCTCATTCGCGGGACCTTCGCTCGCGGCGTAATTCACCACAACGCGCGCGCCCTCGGCGCCGAGCTTCATCGCGATCGCGGCACCGATACCTCGGCTCGCGCCCGTCACCACGCACACCGGTCCAGTGGCCGCCGCGCGCGTGAGCACCGCGCGGCGGGACGAGGCGCACATCGGCGTCCTCTTGGATGCCGCGCGCGAGCTCTTGAGCGACGCCACGCGCGAGCGCGCGGCGAGCGTCGCGGCGGAGCGCGCGACGGTGAAGGATGCGGAGGACATGTCTCGGTCGTGCGCGGCTGTGCGACGGACGACGGGCGTGCGGGGTGCGAAGACGACGGGCGAGGCGTCGCGGAGTGGCACCAGGAAACCTACGTATGCGCCGCGCGGATAACGAATCCAAACATTGGGGGACTCGAATGACCGATCGCGACTCAGAAGGGATGGATCGCAGTGGCGACGCGATACGTGAAGGCTTTTGTTTTAGAGTTAATTTCATCTTTACACGTGCTCGATAATGGCATTTTCTCTTACGCTAGCCGTAAGATGGATCTACGAATTTAGGGGTTGGTGGCGGGGCGGTGAACGTCGGCGTCGAGACGCGCGGCGCGCGTTGACAAACGCGCTCGGCGCGCGCTCAAACGAGCGACTCATCTAATACGCGCCTTCATCCTCGTCATCATAGTCGCCATCGTCGTCAATAGTCGCCGATTCATATTGTTGATATTCACTGATAAGATCGTTCATGTTGCTTTCGGCTTCGGTGAATTCCATCTCATCCATACCCTCGCCAGTGTACCAGTGCAAGAAAGCCTTGCGACGGAACATCGACGTAAACGCTTCAGACACGCGCTTGAACATTTCTTGAATAGCCGTGGTGTTACCGACAAAAGTGGCAGACATCTTGAGACCCTTGGGCGGGATGTCGCACACGGACGACTTGACGTTGTTCGGGATCCATTCCACGAAGTAGCCAGAGTTTTTGTTTTGCACGTTCAAAAGTTGCTCGTCAACCTCCTTGGTGGACATGCGACCGCGGTAGAGCGCAGAGGCGGTGAGGTAGCGGCCGTGACGAGGATCAGCGGCGCACATCATGTTCTTTGCATCCCACATTTGCGCGGTAATTTCCGGCACGGAAAGCGCGCGGTATTGTTGAGCGCCACGGGACGTCAAAGGCGCAAAGCCAACCATGAAGAAATGCAAGCGCGGGAACGGCACCAAGTTCACCGCGAGCTTTCTCAAATCAGCGTTCAACTGACCCGGGAAACGCAAGCAGCACGTAATCCCGGACATAACGGCCGAAATCAAGTGGTTCAAGTCACCAAACGTGGGGTTGGTCAACTTCAACGTGCGGAAGCAAATATCATAAAGCGCTTCGTTGTCGAGCACGACGCACTCGTCGGCGTTTTCAACCAATTGGTGCACGGACAACGTGGCGTTGTACGGCTCGACGACAGTGTCTGAAACCTTCGGAGAAGGCACGACAGAGAACGTGAGCATCATGCGGTCGGGGTATTCTTCGCGAATCTTGGAAATCAAAAGCGTACCCATACCGGAACCAGTGCCGCCTCCGAGGGAGTGGCACACTTGGAAGCCTTGCAAGCAGTCGCACGACTCCGCCTCCTTGCGCACGACATCCATGACAGAGTCGATCAACTCAGCACCTTCGGTGTAGTGACCCTTCGCCCAGTTGTTACCAGCACCCGTTTGCCCGAAAACAAAGTTATCCGGACGGAAAATTTGCCCGAAAGGACCCGAGCGCACCGAATCCATGGTCCCCGGCTCGAGATCCATGAGCACCGCGCGCGGCACGTAGCGACCTATATATACGCACAATCGCGCCCGCGCGCGTCTCTCGTCAGTCACCCGATACGTTATACGAAGAACACATCACCATTCGCATCGCATCGCACGCGCGCGTCGACATCACGCATCAAACGCTCCAAAAATAATCACCATCACGCAATAAGAGCCGTTACCCAGCCCATCGCGTCGCATCGCATCACGCACCTCCACTGGCTTCGTTGTAATACACGTTCACGCGTTCGAGCTGCAAATCGGAATCACCAATATACGAACCATCGCCACCGATGCCGTGTTCATCGCAAATCACCTATCGCGCGACGTCGCACACGACACGAACGCGTCATCGTCAGTTTGGCGATCTTTCGCGCGCGCGGGCACACACAATCTCACGAAAATCGCGCACGAACACCACCGCGCGACGCGCGCGAGCGCTGACGAACCTCCCAAAACTTTGCACCGATTTGGTTCCCGCATTGTCCGGCTTGAATGTGCACGATCTCACTGCGCGCGACGACGATTAGGTTAGACATTCGGCACGCCGTGCGCGCATCGCGAACGCGATCGATCCGTTCGAGTGGAGTTTCGTCCAAAGGCGTCGCGCGACGGCGCGGCGACCGATGCGCTGGCGGCGGGCAAAACGAGGCGCGTCACGGCATTCGTCGTCGTCGTCGTCGTCGTCGCACGTACCGCATGGTGCAACGTAGGCTCGCGCGTCGTCGTGTGTCGTTCGACGACGCGCGCGCGCTTTTCCCCCTGTTTGAAGTTTTGGAGGGACTCTGGAGGGACAGAACGACCAATGACGACCAGGGAAGCACCCGACGACACAATTTCAAAGTTGCACCACCAATGACAGGTGGGACGCGCGGAGTTACAACGCCGCGGAGCTACGGCGACGGGTATGCGAGTCTAGATGCGCGTAATTGCGCGCGCATGACGAGCGCGGATAAGGCATTGATGATGCCTAACACGATTAACCCACGCTGGGCACCGGTGAAGACGACGAGGGAGGTGAGAGCGATGAAGACGAAGAGCCGGCCGACGACGGTGCTGGCGTAAAACGCCTCGGCGCCCGAGCCTTTGGCGTCACCGTATGCGGTGCCGATGTAATATGAGGCAAATGTGAGGCATAGTACGCCAAAAACACGAATCCACGTCGCGGCAATGTCCAAAGTGTTGAATAAGATGGAGAATACCGTGGTTGGGGCGATTAAGAGGAGCGCGCCGGCGACGCCGATGTAGGCGCCGGTGAGATAGGCGCTTCTTCGCGCGCCCTTCCGCGCTCGCGCTTGCCGTTCGACCGCATCGATGTCGATACCGCTGTGTGTATCGGTACTAATCACTAACTCCCCCTTTTCGACGCGTGCAACTTCGGGAACGTTTCGTTTCACGCGTTCGTCCACCGCGCCGGCGTAGAGCAAATGCGCCGGAGCGCGCATCGACGCCGCGCCCACACGCAACACTTCTGGTCGCATATCCATCGCGTGCACGCTCACATCGCGCGCATCATCGCCGTCGACATTAATTTCTACTTCTCCAAGCAATGATCCCCACACGAACACGTCCCCGCGCGCTATAATTCGCCCATCTCTCGCGACGTCCCCGACGACGACGACGTCGCCGTCGTGTTCGATGACTTCGCCCGCGCCCACTGTCTTCTTCACTAAAAGCGGTGGTTGCTTCGCCGCGCGCGCGGTCGTCGATGGACGCTCACGAAACGCATCGGCGTCGCCGGCGTAGCGTCCGCGTTCGATCGCCCGCGTCGTCGTCGTCGTTGTCGTCGAGCGTCTTTGCGTTGCGCAATAATAATCACCATCTCCATCAGCTCTTCTCGCGCACGCCTTGCCCGACGCCGATGTCGTGGATTTCGTCGCCGCGATGCGTCGCGCCATCGCGCGATGCATCGTGCCATCGCTCGACGCGCGCGCGGGCGCCACCGCGCGCGCGAGCGCGGACATGTCGCGCGTCGAAGGGTGCGAGTCGCGGAGTGTGGAGCCGCAGTGTGCGCCTCGCGTCAGCGCTTCGAGCTCGCGCGCGCACGCACGCACGCTGTCGTCGCGCGCGCGGATTCGGGGCGCGCGTCGGCATTTGCGTCGACCGATCGCGCTCGCCGTCGCCGTCGCCGTCGTCGTCGTCGTCGTCGTCGTCGTACGTGTGGTGCGCTCGCGAAGCGTTGTGGATAGCGACCGCGACCGAGTGGCGACGATGAACCGTGATGTCGCCCCCGCCAACGCGGCTGACGACGACGCTGCCGCGCGGTTCATTCGCGAGCTCGAGTCTGGAGCGCTCGATGACGTCACCACGCTCGATATCGCGGGGTTTGGGCTGGAGAGCCTCCCCGAGAGCTTTGGGCGGCTCTCGCGGCTGGAGACGTTGAACGCGGCGAAGAATAAGCTCACGTCGCTCCCGGCGTCGTTTGCGAAACTCACGAATCTGCGTACGGCGTTCTTTTTGGGGAATATTTTTGAGGAGGTGCCAGAAGTGCTCGGAGAGTTGCCGAATTTATTTATGTTGTCGTTCAAGTCTAACGCGTTGCGGGCGGTGCCCGAACGCTCGTTGGCGCCAACGTTAGTTTGGTTGATATTGACGGATAATAAGATTGAACACTTGCCAGTGTCAATTGGTAAGTGTGTGGGAATGCGTAAACTCATGCTCGCGGGGAATGCGCTTACGGCACTGCCGCACAGCATGGGTGACTTGGTAAATTTAGAGTTGGTTCGATTGGCGGATAATCAGTTGAAGACGTTTCCGAATTGGTTATTAAAGCTTCAAAAGCTCGCGTGGTTGGCGGCGGCTGCCAATCCGGCCACGAACGAGAGTGCGACGCGCGCTAAATCGCAAGCAGACGCGGCGAATGTGCCTGTAGTAGATTGGTTAGAATTGGGCGTCGACGAAGACGTGCCGCCGCTCGGACGCGGCGCGTCTGGCGTCGTGTACGCAGGCGCGTGGAACGGCAAGAAAGTTGCTGTCAAGGTGTACAGTAGTGCGGCTAAGACAAGTGATGGGCGACCCGAGGACGAGATGACGGCATCGGTACTCGCTGGAACCACTGAATCTTCGGGTGTGATTAAAACCATTGCTCGATTTACTCGCGGGGACTCGCGAGGATTGGTCATGGAATATTTACACCAAGGCACGTCGTCTAGCGCCGATGAACCGCAGTGGAAAAACCTTGCGGATCCTCCGAGCTTCTCAACGGTGACGCGTGATGTGTACGGCACCGACGTTCGTTTCACCGTCAAGGAAATCTTGGCCATCGCGCACGACATTGGGGGCGCGCTGGTTGATCTCCACCGGCGAGGCGTCAACCACGGGGACGTATACGGGCACAATATTCTATACGTGCCAGAGTCCCCGGGTGTGAATCCACGAGCGAAATTAGGTGACTTTGGCGCTTCATTTTTCTACGACGTTGATCACGAAGCACGCGCGGATTTAATCTTTGCTACCGAGCTCAAAGCGTACGGACACTTGCTCACGGAGCTCGGCTGCCGCCTCACCCCGGGCGCGCGCAACGACCAAAACGTGGTCACCATGTTTGACTTTCTGCGCAAATTAGCTTTAAAATGCATCGACGGCCAATGCGCGCGCGCACTTTTCCCTAGCGCGATCAACGCCTTGGGAGAATACCGCCGCGTCGTCGTCGAAAACGCGCTGGACGTCGACGCGCACGCGCGCATCCTCGCCCTCGCGCCCTTCGTCCTCCTCTCCAACCGTTGATCGCCAAATCTCTCGTCGATCAAACACGTGCGCGCATTGTAATACACTTTCACACTCCACACTCACGCGCGCGCCGACGACAATCCACGTGGCACGCCAAACGTCACCCACCTTCGTATGCGCAAACAGTGCGACACCCATGGCGACAACATACAACGCGTGTATTCTGTATGGGCAAACAGTATGCGAGTACGAATGTTCGTGCTCTACGAAAATTCGTATTCTATATGGGCAAACAGTATACAATATCGAGGGTGTTGCACATCTCGAGGGTGTTGGCCCAGCGATGGACCACGTCGTCACACCCCGTCCCCGACGACGGCGTGCGCGCTGAGACGATCGATCGCGATCGCAGTGCGAGAGCTTGAAGTTTCACGCGTGTCCCGTGCGTTCTTTCGCGTCGCGTGTTGATCGCGTCGCGTGTTGATCGCGTCGCGCACGCGCACGCGCACCGCACGCGCGCCGATTCGTTCAACAGTTGGAGCTCGACGTTCGGCGCGCTCGTGACGCACGCGCGCGAGGTGGATCGTGGTCTTGGTTGCGCGTGAGGTTGGACGGTGATACGTGTTTGATGCGCGCACGCGGCGATCAAGGAATGCGCGCGGGATGCGCGCGCGAAGGCGGTGATTGCGATGGGCGTCGCCGCGCGCGCGAGGGACGCGGGACGACGCGCGCGTTCGCGTTGTTCGTCGCGGCGCTCGTGAGTTTTGTGGCGATCGCGCGAGGTGAAGCGCCAGAAATGGTTGCACGAGATGAATACGAGCGCGTTTCGGGCTTGGGCTACGCGCCGAATATTCGTAACGTCGTTCCCACTGCTGGATTGGTCGCGCGTTTTGAAGGCAAGAACGCCGTCACGGGTTCGGCGTGGTCGAGCTCTGTCGGAAATGCCAAAGGTGCGGTTTACGCAGGGAGCGTGAGCAGGAATTCCGCGAGTGGCTACGGTGCGGAGAAGCAAGTGACGTATTTGTCTGGTGACACGAACGCGAAGATGGACTTTGGTCAGATTCTTCCCGCGATGTGGACGTTGTGTACGTTGGCTCGATAC
>Ga0181605_10000331_pt1 | contig 47755 bp, 51 predicted proteins | sample 041ome_11_FD_148676 | JGI IMG/M metagenome (GOLD analysis project Ga0181605, IMG submission 148676) | Coastal salt marsh microbial communities from the Groves Creek Marsh, Skidaway Island, Georgia - 041411US metaG (spades assembly) | ecosystem: Environmental > Aquatic > Marine > Intertidal zone...
GCGCGGGCCAGCAGATCAAGCTGCGGTATTTGATCCGCGCTGCTGCGATCAAATCTGCAAACGACGCTGCGACCGCATTGGGCGAAGCAATCGAAGGATCCGAAGCTGCATTCGCACGTCGCATGAACAGAACCGCCAAAGCATTGGGTATGACGCGGTCCACATTTAAAAATGCCCATGGATTGACGGCATCGGGTCACCTGTCAACCGCGCATGATATGACCATTTTGGGCCGGCATCTTTTTTACGATTTCCCGTCCTATTATAACTTGTTCTCACGCGTCACGGCCGACGCCCAGATTAGACAAGTCGCGAACACCAACCGCCGCTTTTTAAACAGCTACCGCGGTGCTGACGGGATTAAAACGGGATACACCCGCGCCGCAGGGTTCAATTTGGTCGCCTCAGCGGAACGCGGTGGGGAACGGATCATCACAACTGTGTTTGGTGGACGGTCCACTGCATCACGCAACGCCCAAGTCGCAAAATTGATGGATCTTGGTTTTAAACAGGCACCAAGCAACGTCGCTGTGCAACCGCCAAGCCCGCCATCCTATCAACAGACAAAAGTTGAAACAGCCCAAGTCTCAACAGCCTCAACAAATGGCCTTGCTGGCAAGACGGTTCGTTTGAAAACAAACGTGACCAAAAGTCTGCACCCAAAATTACGCCCTGGTTCGGACGCGCCTGTCGTTGCACAAGCCCCGCTTGACCTACGCGATGATATTCAGTCCGCATTGGAACAAGCCCAAGCCGTCAGTTTGACAGAGGCTACGCCCAAAGCTGACGCTGTCTTGGTTCCAAAACCGCGCCCCGTCGCGTTTGCAGTTGAGGAAACACCACAGCAAACCGAACCACAGCAACCCAAGACAGTGACCCGCCTTTCATCGTCCGATGCGCGCAACTGGGGTATCAACGTCGGCAGCTTTCCAAGCCGCTATGCCGCAGAAAAAATGCTGCTCAAAACTGCATTGGCAGAAATTGACACGCTCGACGGGTCGTTGCGCAAGGTCCAAGCGGGAAAACGCGGGTTTGAAGCCAACTTTCTTGGCCTAAGCCAAGATCGCGCCGCGCAAGCGTGCAAACGGCTTCAGGCGCGTGACGTGAACTGTACGCCCATCGATCCAAGTTAATCTGGCTTGGGTCGATCATCCCAATCGGAATTTAGAATACGGCGCGCATCCCCTTCGGGATCATCGTATTGTTTTGATTTGAGAGTATACAAGAAACCAAATAAACCAACGCCCCCAAGAAAGATCGAGATCGGGATTAAATAAACCAAGACATCCATTATTTTATCCGCAGTGCATTCAGTGTCACCGTAATGGATGACAGAGACATTGCCAAGGCCGCAATCAACGGCGTCGCAAGTCCTGCAATCGCGATTGGGACGGCGACAACATTATACAGGGTTGCGATTTGAAAATTCTCTTTGATCCGACGCTGGGATTGATCGGCGACACCCACAACCCCAACCAATTGATCCAACCGTGCACCCAAAAATACGATGTCAGAGGCAACGCGCGCCGCATCTAATGCCGATGCTGGGGAAATCGACACATGTGCCGTCGTCAAAGCGGCGGTGTCATTCAATCCGTCCCCGATCATGAGCACCGTCTTGCCACTGGCGTGTAGCGACGAGATATAGGCCGCTTTGGAAATGGGTGTTTCACCGGCTGCAAAGGTGGTGATGCCCAGATCCTGTGCCACGCTCTTGACTGCCAATTCGGTATCGCCCGATAAAATATGGACATCTAGGCCTTGCGCCTTGAGTTCATTGATTAAGTCCCGCGCGCCCAGTCGCAAGGTGTCAGCAAACTCAAATCCAATCGGGGTTTGATCACCAATCGCCAAAAACGTTGCTGTTCCTTGGTCATGCGTAGCGCCGACCCATTCCGCACGACCAAGACGCACCAGCATCCCGTCAAAGCGTCCTTCGATACCAAAACCCGGCACCTCATTCACGTCTGTAACCTGTGCCCTGCTCATTCCTTGTGCGTCAAGCGCGCTCAGCAATGCGCGCGACAGCGGGTGGCTTGAATGCGATGCAAGCGTCGCCGCAATCTGCAAATGTGTGGCTTGGGCAATCGGAAGACTGACCAATCGGGGCGTCCCATTCGTGAGCGTTCCGGTTTTGTCAAAAACCACCGTATCAATTTGGGCGATACGTTCCAAGGCTGTGGCGCTTTTGATCAAGAGACCCTTTTTATACAAACGTCCCGAGGCTGCGGTTGTGACCGCAGGCACGGCAAGGCCCAACGCACATGGACAGGTGATAATCAAAACCGCGGACGCGATATTCAGTGACATCCGCAGATCCCCAGAATACAGGAACCAACCGATAAAGCTGATCGCTGACAAAATATGCACGCCCGGAGCATAAAGGCTGGCCGCTTTGTCCGCGATAGAGGTGTATTTTGACCGCCCGCTTTCCGCAATGGCCACCAATTCGGAAATTTGGTGTAATGATGTATCCTGCCCCACGGCCGTTGCACGCACCAACAGAGGACCCGTCAAGTTCAATTCGCCCGCACGCAATGCGTGACCAATATTCACAAATTCTGGGCGTGTTTCGCCGGTCAAGATGGATCGATCAACTTCTGACGTGCCGTCGATGACATCGCCGTCGACAGGCAACCGCGCACCGGGGCGGATGACCAAAATATCGCCAACGACCAGTGATTTGACACCAACCGTTTCGTCGCGCCCATCGCGCCGTACAATCGCGCGAGGAACCTCAAGCGCTGACAACTCTTGCGCGGCGGAACGTGCCATGGATCGGGTGCGATGGTCCAAATAGCGCCCCGCCAACAAGAAAAACGTCAGCGAAATCGCGGCATCAAAATATGCGTGTTCACCCGACAGGGTCGTTTCGTACAGGGATGTGACCAAGGCCAATAGGATCGCCAATGAAATTGGCACATCCATATTCAAATGGCGATGTCGCAAGACGCTCCACGCGCTGGTGAAAAAGGGCTGTGCTGCATAGATGGTTGCCGGCACTGCAATCATGGCAGAAATCCAATGGAACATATCCCGTGTGATCCCATCTGCCCCTGACCACACGGCCACCGACAACAGCATCACATTCATCATTGCAAAACCTGATACCGCCAAACGGGTCAGTAATTTGCGAGCTGCGCGTTCCATTTCGCTTTGCATCAACAAGGACGGATCAAGTTCGTGGGCTTCGTACCCAATCGCACCCAGTTCTTTTATGAAATCCTCGACTGGAACAGCCGCATCCGTTTCAATCGTGGCCCGTTTTAAGGTCAGGTTGACACGCGCCGATGTCACATTCGGCATCGCGCTGAGCGTTCGTTCAACGGCGGAAATGCATGCGGCACAGTGAATTGTCGGCAACGTTAAAACAACATTCCCATGCGCATCATCGCCAAGTGCGGTCTGTTCCGCAAACGGTGCCGCGTTACATGCAGGGCAAGCAGAGAATGTTGTTTCAGACATGATTATTTACCTACGTAAACATCCAAGCGTTGTTGGAATGGGATATCAGAGCGCGATAGGGCGTCTATTTTGACCAACCAAAGCCCCTCGGCCAAATCGATTGACGCGCGATAGGCAGTGCCATCAAACACAAACTCAGGATAGGTATCAAACTCCACAGTCGTGGTCCGCCCAACAAGCGCGCGAAGAGACTTGGCCGCAACCGCAGCGCCGTCTGCGTCTGCAATCTTTATCACGATCTCTCCGGCGTCATAGGACACTGCTGTCGACCATTGTAGGGCTTCCTGCGCTTGGCGTTTTTTGTCAAACTGTTGGCTGGCGACATAGGAATTCGCCACCTCAAGACCCGGAAATGTTGATACGGCTTTGAAGGCCATCACAATATTGACCGAGATGATGATCCCAAAGGCAACGGCAAATCCTGTAAAGACGTGCCAGCCTTTGATCTTGGGTGTGTCTTGTTCTATACGAGCCATCATTTTTCGTTTCCATTAAATACTGTATCTTTATACGCACGATCACCGTTGGAAAGGTCTTCGATCCAAATGCGCAGATCTGTAACCTCGGATGTGGCGGGTTTTGAACCTGCGGGCGCCATAACATAGACACGTTGAAGAAGCGTTGAATCTGCATTGACCGTTATCGACTGATAGGGCGTGCCTTCCAGCTGCACGAAATACGCCACGTCGCCACGCACCGAAATTCCGAACTGTCTGTCATCGCCATTTTTATTGCGCAACCGAACTTCGTAGGTATTGCGAATGGTGCCATCAGACATGGTCACAAAGATAGGATTACGCACCGGCGCAACCGTCATATCAATGTCTTGGCGCATGAAAAGGGCCACAACCAGTGCAACACCGACCACTGACCAAAGCGCGGTATAGATCATCGTGCGCAAGCGGAAGACATGATGCCAAATCGGACGCGGTTTGCTCCCCCCTCGTTCCAAGCTTTCGTCCGAGAGCGCCAAATAGTCGATCAAACCGCGAGGCTTGCCAATCTTGGCCATCGTGTCATCACATGCATCAATGCATAGGGCACAGGTGATACAGGCCAATTGTTGACCGTCACGAATATCAATCCCCATTGGGCAGACATTCACGCACGCCATACAGTCGATACAATCACCAAGCTGTTCTGAAGCCTCAGATTTACGATGTTTCCCGCGCGGTTCCCCACGCCATTCACGATACCCGACGGTCAGGGTGTCTTCGTCCATCATTGCGGCCTGAATGCGTGGCCATGGACATGCATAAATACAGATTTGTTCGCGCATAAATCCACCGAACACAAAGGTCGTCAGCGTCAATACAGCGATCGTCGTGTAAGCGGCGGGGTGGGCGGTAAAAGAAACCAAAGCTTGCAACAAAGTGGGTGCATCGGTGAAATAAAAGACCCACGCCCCGCCTGTTGCCATACCGATCAAAAACCATGAAACCCACTTGGTGACCCGCAGCCGAACCTTGCGAAAATCCCATTTGTCTTGGCGATGCAACCGTAGGCGCGCGTTTCGGTCCCCTTCGATCCAGCGTTCCACAAGGATGAAGAGGTCGGTCCAAACAGTTTGTGGACACGCATAGCCGCACCATACCCGACCAAGCGCAGAGGTGAACAGAAACAGGCCCAAGCCTGCCATGATCAACAGGCCCGCGATAAAGTAAAACTCATGCGGCCAGATTTCGATCCAGAAAAAGAAAAACCGACGCGTCGACAAATCGACCAAAACCGCCTGATCAGGCAGGTTTGGCCCACGGTCCCATCGGATCCACGGTGTGAGGTAATAAATTCCCAGCGTGAAGGCCATAAGAAACCATTTTAGATTGCGGAATTTCCCATAAACCCGTTTGGGAAAAATCGGTTCACGCGCTGCGTAAAGTGACGGTGGAGTTTCTGGTGACGAATGCGTCATTTCTTGCCTGCTTGCGTCTATGTTTAAATGGTGCCGCACCTTTGGAAACGCTTAAAGGCGCGGCACTGTAACCCCCGATCAGGGTTTCGGAGGTATTTCAGTTTATTCTGTGGCTTCACCGCCACCAAGGCTGTGGACATATGTCGCGACGGCGCGAATTTCCGCTTCGTCTAAACGTGTGTTCCAGTTCGGCATGACACCGTTGCGGGCAACTGAAATTTGCTTGACGATATTGTCATAGCCGTTGCCATACAGCCAAATCGCATCCGTCAGGTTCGGTGCACCTTGGAAACGATCACCTGTGCCGTCTTCGGCATGACATGCGGAACAGTTGTCCATAAACACAGTCGCGCCTGCCTCGACAACCGATGAGTCTTGGGCCTCACCTGACAGTGACATCACATAGTTTGCAACTGCGTGAATGTCTGTAGGCTCCAAAATCTCACCAAAGGCTGGCATTTGGGAAAAGCGCGCATCTTCGTCTGCGGTGTTACGGATACCGTGGGTGATTGTGGTATGAATATCATCAATCGCACCACCCCAAAGCCAATCATTGTCCAAAAGGTTCGGATATCCATTGGCCTGAACACCCGCAGCGCCAGAACCATGACATTGCGCGCACCACGTGCGAAACACGGCCGCACCTTTGTTTTTGGCATATCCAAGCAGCTCTGGATCAGCGCTGATTTCGGTCAATTCAACAGTGGCAAGTTGATCGTTGATCACCGCATTTGCCAATTCTGCATCCGAAATTTGCGTTTCGACCTGGGCACGGGTGGAAAAGCCCAACAAACCAGGTGTTGCAGATTTGATCATGGGCCATGCAGGATAGGCGATTGTATATCCAATTGCCCAAACGATACAGGCATAGAAGGTCCACAACCACCAGCGTGGCATCGGATTGTCGAATTCTTCGATCCCATCCCAGCTGTGGCCTGTTGTTGGCACATCATTCTTGTTGTCTTGTTTGCTCATTTGTCATGCTCCCGACTTGGGGCTGGTTTATCTTCGTAACGAAACGGAATGCTTGCTGTTTCTTCGTATTGCTTGCCGCTTCCGGGGCGAAAGGCCCAGAAAATCACGCCAATGAAAAAGGCAAACAAAAACATCAACATCCAGCTGTCGGCAAATTGTCTTAGAAAGGTATATTCTTCCATATCCCCACCTATCGGCTTGCATCGGGTTCAAAGGTCGAGAAATCAACCATCGTTCCCAAAATTTGTAGATACGCGATCAAAGCATCCGCTTCGGAAATACCGGGCTGAGCGTCAAAGTTCCGCACTTGGGCACCGGGATAGCGTTCCAGCAAGGCGTCATAATCGCTGTCTGGATCGGCTTGGGCCATGAAATCGTCGCGGCCTGCCTCGATCATTTCGTCCGTGTAGGGGACACCAACGAATTTATGCGTTTTCATCAGATCTTGGATGTACTCACCTTCGATCATTTTACGCTCAAGAAAGCCATATTTTGGCATCACAGATTCGGGAACAACCGATTGCGGATTGCGCAGGTGATCGACATGCCATTCATCGGAATACCGACCGCCAACGCGCGCCAGATCTGGCCCCGTGCGCTTGGATCCCCATTGGAACGGATGATCATACATCGATTCAGCCGCCAAGGAGTAATGGCCATAACGTTCCACTTCGTCACGCATGGGGCGGATCATTTGGCTGTGGCAGACATAGCACCCTTCGCGGATGTAAATGTCACGGCCGGCCAATTCCAACGGGGAATAGGGGCGCACGCCTTCTACCTTTTCGATTGTGTTATCAAGGTAGAACAGCGGCACGATTTGAACCAAGCCACCGATGGTGACAACCAAAAAGCTGAGGATCAGCAAAAGGGTCGCATTGGTTTCAATCGCTTTATGTTTATCAAGAATACCCATTGATGATCTTCCTTATTCTGCAGGCTGCGCAACAGGCGCAGATTGTATTGCGGGTGACCGTTTGACGGTCATCCACAAGTTCCAGCACATGATCAGTGCCCCAGCCAGATACATGACCCCGCCCATGCCACGTACGACATACATCGGGAATTTCGCGGCGACCGTATCGGCAAAGCTGTTGACCAAGAACCCGTTTGCATCAACTTCGCGCCACATCAGGCCTTCCATGATACCAGTGACCCACATTGCGGCCGCATAAAGAACGATACCGATTGTGGCCAACCAGAAATGCCAGCTGACAGCAGACAAGCTGTACAGACGTTCACGGTTCCACAAACGTGGGACAAGGAAATACAACGCACCAAAGGTGATCATACCGTTCCAACCCAACGCGCCAGAATGCACGTGACCGATGGTCCAGTCTGTGTAGTGTGACAATGAATTGACGGCGCGGATAGACATCATTGGGCCTTCGAATGTGGACATGCCATAGAAGCCCACCGAAATCACCAACATCCGCAAAATCGGGTCAGTCCGCAATTTGTCCCATGCCCCAGACAAGGTCATCAGACCGTTGATCATACCACCCCAAGACGGCATCCAAAGCACAATTGAGAACGCCATACCCAAGGTCGACGCCCAATCAGGCAACGCGGTATAGTGCAAATGGTGAGGACCGGCCCAGATGTAGATAAAGATCAATGCCCAAAAGTGGATAATCGACAATTTATAGGAAAACACAGGGCGTTCCGCTTGTTTCGGGATAAAGTAATACATCATCCCCAAGAAACCCGCGGTCAAAAAGAACCCAACAGCGTTATGCCCATACCACCACTGCGTCATTGCGTCTTGGACACCTGCAAAAACTTGGACCGATTTGGATCCCAACAAAGAAACAGGGATCGAAATATTGTTGAACACGTGCAACATCGCAACGGTGACGATGAAGGACAGATAAAACCAGTTCGCAACATAAATGTGCTTTTCTTTGCGGCGAATGATTGTGCCCAAGAAAACCGCCAAATATGACAACCAAACAACGGTCAACAACCAGTCTGTTGTCCATTCAGGTTCTGCGTATTCTTTGGATTGTGTTGCCCCAAACAGATAGCCTATCGCCGCCGTCAAAATGACAAGCTGGTATCCCCAGAACACCCACATTGCCAAATTTCCACCCCAAAGGCGCGCCGCAGAGGTACGCTGCACGACGTAGAAAGATGTTGCGATCAAGGCGTTGCCACCAAACGCAAAAATTACTGCAGAGGTATGCAGTGGACGCAGCCGTCCAAAGTTAGCCAGACCATCCGCCCACGCAAAGTTTAATTCAGGAAATGCCAATTGAAACGCGATAAACGTCCCCATCAGGAACCCCACAACGCCCCAAAATGCGGTTGCGATAACGCCATACCGAACAACGTCATCAAAATATGACTGTTCCCTCACACTGACGGGAACAGGTTCGTCTGTGTTGCGAAGCGTTATAATGAACGCAACCGCGGCGAACAACATAACGACCACGGCTTGCGCCTGATACGCCACATCGCGACCGTAGTTTGCCGCTATCATCGCCAAAAGCGTGATAAGGCCCATTACGATCAGTTTGTAATAGTTTGCCATTTCATTTCCTTTTGATTCTCTTACGCACATGGGAATCGCGCGCAAAAACCTTTTCATGCATGATCCGAATGGACCTTTTGCACGGTCTTTACCTTGATCTATGTCAATAAAGTCGGATTCTTGGTTAATTTATATTCGACAGATCGAATATATTACGCGACGAAACCACCATCGGCATCGTCGCCTGCCTCAGCGATTAACGAACGCATATCTGGCACACGCACGTGACGTTTCCCATCAAGCTCAATCACGCCGTCTTTTTTCAGCGCATTAATTTGTCGCGATACCGTTTCCAAGGTCAACCCCAAGTAATCCGACATCGCCTCGCGAGTTAGAGGAAGATCAAATTCAATCGCCTGATCAGGCGAAAGTTTTCGCAGCGTTGCATATCGCCGCGCAATAATTGCCAAAAGAGATGCAAGCTTTTCTCGTGCGGTTTTGCGACCCAAAACCAGCATCCATTCCCGAGCGGCGTCCAACTCATCCAGTGTGATCTGCAACAGACGTTGAACCAGATGCGGTGTTTGCACCATAAGATCTTCGAAAGGCTTTCGGTAAAAACAACACAAGGTTACATCTGTGGTCGCCTGAACGTTATAGACAACCCCATCGCGCCCCGGCCGCCCCACGAAATCAGAGGGCAACAACAAACCAACCATTTGTGTACGCCCGTCTTCCATGGTCTGTGACAAGGTCGCGATCCCCGTGACGACAGAACCCACAAAATCCATCGATTCCCCCATCAGCGCAATGGTCTGCCCTGCATGGAATGTTCGATAATATTTTATTTTTTCAAGGGACACCAATTCATCGTCGCTGCAGCGTGAGCACACGGCGCGATGTCTGATCTGACAATCAGAACAATTCATTTGGGGTGCCTTCTGAAAAGCTGCGGATGTGTTATTCGATTTGATCTGCATCAAAGACATTCACTGTTACTCGATTTACATCCTAGCAGCATGACACATATTGCACAACTCAAGCGCTTGGGTCTTTTTGACGCAAAAGTGCCCCGATACACCAGTTATCCCTCTGCCCCGCATTTCAATGATCGGGTCGATGAACACGTTTTTTCCAGTTGGATCAGTTCGTTGCCAACCGGCACTGGTATTTCGCTATATGTCCACATACCGTTTTGCCGCAGATTGTGTTGGTTTTGCGCCTGTCGCACCCAAGGCATTCAAAATGATAATCCTATCACAGGCTACATTTCGCGGATTGAGGCCGAGCTTGCGCATGTTGTGAAATATCTGCCCCAAGGGACAACACTGACACATTTGCATTGGGGGGGTGGGACGCCGACGATTCTGTCGCCAGACCACATCACCCGCCTTGCAACATCTATTCAAACATCTGTGCCTTTTGCCCCCAATTACACGTTTTCTGTCGAAATCGACCCAAATGAATTGGACGCGCCACGGGTCAACGCGTTGGTCCGTGCTGGCATGAATCGTGCCTCGATCGGTGTCCAAGATTTTGACCCTGAGATCCAGTCCGCCATTGGTCGTCCGCAAGGGTTTGGTGATACAAAAATAGCAATTGATCTTTTGCGCGAACATGGCATTTCGTCGATTAACGCCGACATCGTGTATGGCCTGCCCAAACAGAACAAGCGCCGTCTGACAGACACGGTGCAAAAGCTTGTATCGCTCACCCCGGAACGGATCGCGCTATATGGATATGCACATGTCCCATGGATGGCGCGGCGGCAAAATCTGATTGATGCAGATACGTTACCCAGCCCAACAGATCGGTTAGAGTTGTTTAACACCGCGCAAAACTTATTGAACTGGGACGGGTACACATCGGTCGGCATAGATCATTTTGCCCTGCCCGATGACAGTATGAGCGAGGCCGTCACAACCCGCACCCTACGCCGAAATTTCCAAGGCTACACCGTCGATCCAGCTGTCGCGCTGATCGGACTTGGTGCATCGGCCATTTCGCAATTCCCTCAGGGCTACGCCCAAAACGCAAGCGCGACATCAAAATATTCGGCAGCCATCGACACCAATAGCTTTGCCATCGCGCGCGGTCATGAATTCAGCCCAGACGACAAAATGCGGGCGGCGATCATTGAATCACTGATGTGTAATTTTGATGTGCGTATTGATGAAATGGTTTCGTCGCATGCAGTCACCCGACACGACCTGTATCAGATGTTTGCACGGGTGAACCAAAAGTTCGAATACATCCTTGATGTATCCGAATCGGGATTGTCTATTCCGCACGCCGCACGCCCGTTAACACGTATGATCGCCCGTGAATTTGACGCCTACCAGCTGTCGACAATGGGTCATAGTTCCGCGATTTAAACCAAGGCCGCAGCAATCAACTGTTGTGTATACTCAGTCTGCGGCGCATCAAAAATTTGCGCCGCCTGACCTGTTTCGACAACATCGCCGTTTTTCATGACCAGCACACGATGCGACATCGCGCGTACCACTTTGAGATCATGGCTGATAAAAATATAGGCAAGCCCATATTTACGTTGCAAATCCCGCAACAGATCAACAACCTGGACTTGGACTGTCATGTCCAAGGCCGATGTCGGTTCATCCAAAACAACCAATTTTGGACGCAAAATCATCGCGCGGGCAATCGCAATGCGTTGCCGTTGTCCCCCAGAAAATTCATGCGGATAGCGATCCATCATGGCGGGGTCTAGCCCCACCTCTTGCATCATCTCTTGCACCAATCTGCGCTGCTCGTCTGCGCTGTGATTGGCGTGCACGCTTAGACCTTCGGCAATGATTTGCGCACATGTCATACGCGGCGACAACGACCCATAGGGATCTTGGAACACGATCTGCATATCTGCACGCAGATCACGCAGCTGTCTGGTTTTGAGCGCACCAATGTCTTTTCCCATGAAAACCGCGCGCCCTTCGAACCCGATCAGGCGCATCATGGCAAGCGCCAGCGTGGTCTTTCCCGATCCGCTTTCGCCAACAATTCCAACCGTTTCACCGCGCCTGACGCTAAAGGACGCGTCATTCACGGCTTTGACATACCCAACGGTGCGTTTCAAAAAACCCTGTTGGATGGGAAACCAAATGCGCATATTCTGCGCTTCGGCCACGATTTCGGCGTCTGTTGCAACGGTATCGGGCACGCCAATAGCATGGGCCGACAGCAGCTTTTGGGTATAGGGATGCTGTGGGTTCGAAAACACAGCTTGCGTATCGCCCTGTTCAACGATGTCGCCATCCTTCATCACATAGACACGATCTGCAATACGCTTCACGATGCCTAGATCGTGGGTGATGAACAACATCGACATGCCGACATCGTTTTTCAAATCGATCAACAAATCCAAAATTTGCGCTTGGATGGTTACATCCAATGCGGTTGTGGGTTCATCTGCAATTAACAATTTCGGATTGTTCGCCAAAGCCATCGCAATCATGACACGCTGACGTTGGCCACCAGACAATTGGTGCGGATATGACTTTAGGCGAGAGTGCGGATCGCGGATACCAACGCGGTCCAACAAATAGATGATCCGTTCGCGCGCGGCGTCGCCTGTCAAGCCTTGGTGCAACTGCAGGCTTTCGCGCAACTGCTTTTCCAAAGTGTGCAGCGGATTGAGGGATGTCATCGGCTCTTGAAAAATAAAGCTGATGTCATTTCCGCGGGTTTGGCGCAAATCTTTTTCAGATGCACCCACCATTTCGCGGCCTTCAAACTGGACCGATCCCGACACAGTCGAATTGTTCCCCAACAAAGACACCGTGCTAAGCGCGGTGACGGATTTGCCTGACCCGCTTTCGCCAACCAACGCGACAACTTCGCCCTGCGCAATATGGAAAGACACACCATTCACTACCCGCGTGGTTTTACCCGATTGGGTGAACGAAATCTCAAGATCAGAAACATTGAGAAGCTGTGTCATTCGAACGTCTTTCTAGGGTCAAACGCATCGCGGACCCCTTCGAAGATAAACACCAAAAGCGCAAGCATGATGGCAAAGGTGAAAAAGGCGGTAAAGCCCAACCACGGCGCTTGTAAATTCTGTTTCGCTTGCAGCGTCAGCTCACCAAGCGACGGCGCAGAGGACGGCAGACCAAAACCCAGAAAATCCAAACTTGCCAATCCGGCAATCGTGCCGGTCACGATAAATGGCAACATGGTCAACGTCGCAACCATCGCATTTGGCAGCATGTGGCGGAACATAATCGTCCAGTTGGACACGCCCAGCGCCTTTGCAGCGCGCACATATTCAAGGTTACGCGCCCGCAGGAATTCGGCACGCACGACCCCAACCAATCCAATCCATCCAAACAGCACCATAAGGAAGACCAACAACCAAAATCCACGTCCGACAATCGCAAACATGATGATAATGATATACAGCGACGGCACCGCCCCCCAAATTTCGATGATCCGCTGCAAGATGAGATCGGTCAAACCGCCAAAGAACCCTTGGATCGCGCCAGCCATGATACCAATGACACTGGACAAGGTGGTCACAATGATCGTGAACAGGATCGACAGGCGAAATCCGTATATAATGCGCGCCAATACATCGCGTTTGGTATCATCTGTACCCAATAGGTTTTGACCATTTGGTGGCAGCGGCGCAGCACCTGCGCGGTCGACGGGCGTATCATACGAATAGGGGATGACCGGCCACATGGACCATCCGCGCATAAAATCTGGGTCGTCATACGTGCCCAATTCCACTTGTTCCAAAATGCCGTCGGGATCGTCAAAACACTCCAACACGCCCCCCGTCGCAATCAAACATTTGACCTCGGGGTCGCGATACACGGCTTCGGTTTTGAAATCGCCGCCGAATTGCGTTTCGGGGTAAAAATTAAAAATGGGTGTGAAATATTCACCGCGATATTTCACAAGGATGGGTTTGTCGTTTGCAATAAATTCGGCAAAAAGCGACAGAACAAACACGATCCCAAATATAATCAGCGACCAATACGCGCGACGGTTGGCCCGAAAATTCGCCAAACGGCGTTGGTTTAATGCAGATAATGCCATTGTCTAACCCACTCGCTTTTCGAAATCGATACGAGGATCAACAAAGACATACATGAGATCCGACAAGATCCCGACAACCAACCCCATAAGACCAAAGATGAAAAGCGTACCAAATATGACCGGATAATCACGCGCGACAGCAGCTTCAAATCCCAGTCGACCCAATCCATCAAGGCTAAAGATTGTTTCGATGATCAGGCTTGATCCAAAGAACACGCCGATGAACACCGATGGAAAACCCGCAATGACAATCAACATCGCATTTCGAAACACATGGCCATAGAACACTTTGCGATCAGACAATCCCTTGGCCTTGGCCGTCATGACATATTGCTTTTGAATTTCGTCTAGAAAGCTGTTTTTGGTCAAAAGGGTTAGGGTTGCAAACCCTGAAATCGTGGATGCGATAATCGGCAATGTGATATGCCAAAAGTAATCCGCAATCTTGCCCAACATCGACATATTTTCGAACCCGTCTGATGTCAGCCCTCGAAGCGGGAAAATTTGGAAATATGATCCCCCCGCGAACACGACCAACAGAATGATTGCGAACAAGAACCCTGGAATTGCATAGGCCAAAATGATGATGCCGCTCGTCCATGTGTCAAAGCTGCTTCCGTCTTTGACCGCCTTGCGCACGCCCAACGGGATTGAAATCAGATAGGCAATCAATGTGGACCAAAGCCCAAGAGAAATCGAGACAGGCATTTTTTCCAACACCAAATCAACAACGCTGATCGATCTGAAATAGCTTTCGCCGAAATCAAGCCGCAGATAGTTCCACATCATATTCAAGAACCGCTCGAGCGGTGGTTTATCAAAGCCAAATTCACGTTCGAGTTCGGCAATGAATTCTGGCGGCAAACCGCGGGCGCCGATGTATTTATCGCTGTCCACAGATTCCATCACATCTGATCCACCACCCGAGATGGATTCAAAGACGTCGCCCTCACCCTCTAAATTTGCGATTATTTGTTCAATCGGTCCGCCCGGTACAAATTGTACAAGGGCGAAGTTGATGATCATGATCCCCAACAGCGTGGGGATCACCAATAACAAACGTCGCGCTATATATGCGCCCATGGCTTACTTTAGAACCCCTTGATCCATCAGCTTTTGCGCCTTGTCTGCATTGTACCACCAATAGCTGAGGTAGCCCAAATCATACGGTGCAATGTCTTGAGGATGTTCGTACATGTCCCAATATGCAACGCGATGGGTCGCATTGTACCACTGAGGGATCCAGAACCGATAGGCCCGCAAGACACGGTCCAAAGCGCGAACGGCGGTCTGCAGTTCATCTTTGCTTTGCACGGCCAATACTTTTTCAATCAATGCATCAACCGCTTCGGATTTTAGACCGGGTGAATTAAATACCGATTCATCGGCTGTTGCAGATCCGAAATACTGTTTCAAACCAGAACTGGGTTCCAATGACATTGGGAATTGATCTGTGATCATGTCAAAATCATAATTCCGCGTACGGTCGGTATATTGTGCGGGATCGATGCGGCTGTAGATGGCGTCAACGCCCGCCGCACGTAGATTTTCCACAAAGGGCAATATCACGCGGTCAAAGGTCGGGCTATCTTCGATAATCTCGATTTGCAAAAGCTCACCTTGTGCATTTCGACGCAACCCGTCGTCGCCAACGATCCAACCGGCAGCATCCAACAAAGCATTTGCCAGACGCAGGTTATTACGATCCGTCGGACGGGTTCCAGACACAGGTGCCATAACCGCATCATCCGTTAAAACGCCAGCAGGCAGTTTGTCAGCCAAGGGTTCGAGCAATGCCAATTCACCCTCTGTCGGTTTTCCAACTGCGGCAAGGTCGGAATTTTCCCAGAATGAATTGATCCGTGCATATTGGCCATAAAATAGGGATTCATTCGACCATTCAAAGTTAAAGAGGTATCCCAATGCCTCGCGTACACGGACGTCTTGGAATTTTTCGCGCCGCAGGTTCATTGCAAAACTCTGACCCGTGGCCATGCCGCCATCAGGCAAGGTTTTCTTTACAACCAAACCGTCGTTCAGCGCAGGGAAATCATATGAGGTTGCCCATTGCTTTGCACTATTTTCGATACGGAATGTGTATTCGCCTGATTTGAATGCTTCAAAAGCGGCATTGCTATCGGCAAAATATTCCACCCGAATGATATCGAAATTGTTTTGCCCTTGTGCAATTGGCAAATTTTTCCCCCAATAATCGGGATTGCGTTTGTATGTGATCGAACTGTTGACCTCATAGCCATCCAAAACATAGGGACCAGACCCAAGCGGGATTTCCATGCGCGATTCATCCAGCGTGGCGCCTGTGCTGTCGAACCATGCTTTCGACATAACCGGCAATCCCCCGACCAAAGGAATAGAATCGCGTTTTGACGCATCTTCGGCAAAGGTGTATTTGATCCGTTTGTCATCCAGCACTTCGGCTGATGATACGACTTGCCCCAAAACCGCGCGGTAGCTGGGCAAACCGTCTTTTAAAAACAACTCATAGGTAAACTTTGCGTCGTCTGCGGTAACGGGTGACCCATCGGAAAAGCGCGCCTCTGGCCGAATGTTGAAAATGACCCATGATTGATCGGTTGGGTATTCAATCGTTTCGGCCAACAAACCGTAGACGGACCCAACCTCGTCTGAGGTGCCCGTCAAAAGGCTTTCAAACGGTGCCGAAGAAAGGGCACCTGCGCGGCCTTTGCGCGAATACGGATTCATGGAATCAAATGTTCCGGCCGCCCAAATCGAAATCTCGCCCCCTTTGGGCGCAGTCGGGTTCACATAATCAAGATGGGTGAAATTAGCGGGATATTTCAGTTCCCCAAAAAAATTGTATCCATGCGAGACAATTGTTTCTTCTGAACGTCCGATACTTGGAAATAACGCACAAATCGAAAGGGCAAAAGCAGCCAAGACCATTTGTGGTTCTGTTCGGACAGAAAGTGCGCGCACCACAGATTTAGACATTCCAAACTCCCTCATTTTTTATACCAAGCTAGTGCGAAGCTAGGGTTAGGTGCAAGAGCAATCAAGAATCTGTGATCGCAATGACGAAAAAGCCACGCAAATTGCGTGGCTTTTCATCAAATTGCTGTACTGGCGTTGGATTAATTTCCGATTGTCGCCAGATATGCGATCAGGTTCGCGCGGTCATCAACGCTTTTCAGACCTGCAAAACCCATTTTTGTGCCGGGCGCATAGGATTTTGGGTTGGTCAAGAAGCCGTTCAAATGTTCTGGGTCCCAAACATCTGCCACTGCGACCAATGCACCAGAATATCCATAGCCATCAACTGATCCAACCGCACGATTCACAACACCATACAAATGTGGGCCTGTGCCGTTTGCGCCGTCTTCTAGCTTGTGACAGGCTTTACACTTGCCAAAAACCTTTTCGCCTTTATCTGCGTCTGCGGATGCCATGATGGTTGCGAAATCAACTTCTTCTTCTTCAGCTGCTTCGCCTTCGCCGTCTTCTACAGCGATCTCATACCCTGCAACGTGCTCTTCGCCGTGACCGCTTGGTCCGACATGATACAAAGATTCTGCGGCCCAGTTACCCAGCAAGAAAACCAAAAGGGCGCCACAGAAGCCGCCAATAATTTTGGTAAAGGTCATTGTGTCCATAGCTCATCATTCCATCTGCTAATGTTTGGGTGCTTTCTATCCGCTTCCAACCACGTTATGCAAGGTGTAGTACCGCGACGAAACGACCAAGATTGATAAAAAACGGAAAAAAAATGACAAAATATATCGCATTTCAAGGTGAACTCGGGGCCTACGGCCACGAAGCATGCAATTCTGCCCATCCAGAGATGACGCCGCTGCCGTGCAAAACCTTTGACGATGTGATTGCCGCGGTGCGTTCAGGCCACGCAGACTTGGCCGCTTTGCCCGTAGAAAATTCAACCTATGGACGGGTCGCCGATATCCACCGCCTGCTGCCTGAATCAGATTTGCACATCGTTGGTGAAATTTTCACGCGCGTGCGGATTTCGTTGATGGCGCTGCCCGGTGTTCCGTTACAAGATATCAAAAAGGTGCGCGCGCATTTGGTGTTACTGCCCCAAGCCAAGTCATTTTTGCAAAAGCATAATATCGCGGCAGAAGCCGCCGCAGATAGCGCAGGCGCAGCGGCAGAATTGGCCGTCAGCGGCGACCGGTCAAGCGGTGTTTTGGCCTCGGAATTGGCGGCGCAGGCCTATGGTTTGAACGTGTTGGCAAGCAATATCGAAGACTATGGCCACAATACAACGCGCTTTTTGATCATGTCGCGCACCCCCGATCACAGCCGTCGTTCAGATCGTACGATGATGACTACTTTTGTCTTCCAAGTGCGCAACATCCCTGCCGCCCTTTACAAGGCAATGGGGGGATTCGCGACAAATGGCGTGAACATGACCAAATTGGAAAGCTACATGGTCGGTGGATCATTTACAGCCACGCAGTTCTACGCCGATATCGAAGGCCACCCCGAAGACGATAACGTGAAGCTTGCCCTAGAAGAATTGGATTACTTTACCGATTCGATCCACATTCTTGGCGTTTATCCAACTGACCGCAGTCGCGATTGAAAACGGTGGCGGGCCTATTCAAATCCCGCCTCAATACCTTCTGCCAGATCCTGAACACGCCGCGCAAAGCGGCGATTGAACTTTGATCGCGCCAGTTTCATCGATTGAACCAACAATCGCGCGCCCAGTGTCTTTGGTTGAATAACGGCTTCAACCTTTAATCGCGTCTGCGTGCGCGATAACGGGATCACATCGATCCGCGTCTTTCCCGCCACGCTTGGGTTGTCGGCATCAAAAACCAAAGAATTTGGCACATCTGCTTCGATCAAGTTTACTTCAAAGGATCGATTGCGTCCGCGAAACGTAAACCCAATCCGCCACTTTAGACCTTCTGAGATATCTTCCGATTCGTCGATCCGATTGACCCGCGCCCCGCGTTTGATTGCCATCCGTTCAAATACTTCGAACTCGGATAGGCGATCAAAGACTTCCGTTTGTGAAAGTTTGATATCGTGGTGTGATGAAAACTTCATATTTGAATAATCCCCTACTCATGGTCAGAGATAGCGATTTACAGGCGATTAGCAAGCCAATTTCGAATCAAATAATGCGCAATCGATCCCGGACGTGCGGGGAATATTCGGGTATCATTCCCTGCAAAGACCTCTAACAGTTGTGATCTGGAAAGCCATAAGGCGTCTTCGATTTCGACCGGGTCAATTTTAATATCTTGGCTTAGGGCTTCGCCGTGACATCCGATCATGAGCGAATTTGGAAATGCCCAAGGTTGGCTTGCGATGTATTTTACGTCGCCAACACGGATGTTGGTTTCCTCAAACACCTCACGTCTGACGGCCGATTCAAGCGTTTCGCCCGGTTCTACAAACCCCGCAAGACACGAATACATGCCTTGTGGCCATGGGTGCGAACGGCCCAAGAGAATGTTGTTACCATGTGTGATTAGCATAATAACCACGGGATCAGTCCGTGGAAAATGCGAGGCACCGCAGCTTGGGCAGGTACGTTGCCAACCCGATTGGGTCATGTCAGAGCTATGGCCGCATTTTGCGCAAAACCTGTGCGACTGATGCCAATGAAACAAGGCTTTTGCCGTCGAAACCAATTCCCCTTCGCGCGGGGTAAAATTCATCAACAATCCGCGAGGTTCGGCAAAAACGATGGTGTCTGGAAAATCTGGGTGACGTTGATGGGTCGGATCGAAAAACACCGCTTCGCTGGGCATTTCGCCCACATCAGGTTCCCATCCAGAAATATCAAAGGCGAACAAAGGCCCCGCTTCATCCACGCCCAGAAATATGTAATCTGCCCCATCAAGCGCGCGATGACCCGCTTTGACAAAATAGATTGGGGTTTCAGCATTTAGATCGATCAAGACCTTGCCACGCCAAAACACAAGACATCTGTCATCTGCACGCGGGATTGCTTTGTCTGTGCCACGCAGGTCGGCGGCGCGATCCAGATCGGATCCTGCAAAGGTTAAATCAAACTGACCTGTCATCGTCTTCCCCCAATAACTGGGATCTTTAGACACCGAAACATCATGATGTGCAATGCTTCTGCATTCAGATCACAGGGCAAACAAAATGGATTTGTTGGTTGCATTTCTGTTCGCAAAGACCTATTTGACGCATCGAGAGGTTGGCGCGGGCGAGCGCCTCGCCAACCCGGTCAGGTCCGGAAGGAAGCAGCCGCAACGAGCCCCGCTTGGGTCGATGTCCAGCCTCTCACCTTTTCTCAGGCCTCTTGAACTTTGCAACCGACCGCATGCCTGCGGCGCGAGTATTTTTGCAAAGATGAAATCAAGCTCGCAACGCCCATCGCGTTTGTGCGTCTGTTTCAACCGCGCAGGGTCTTTGTTCACGCAGGCGCTCCAAAGCGGTTTCGCCGTCTGCCCCCAGTTCGACCATAAGACGCAGGACGGCCATTCCAGATCGCCCACATCCGCCAAAACAATGGACCAAAACACGACCGCCTTGTGACACGATCTGATGTGCAAAAGGCGCTGTTGCCGACCAAACCACATCGGTGTCAGCATCCGGAGATCCGAAGTCAACGACAGGAACAGACATCCATTTGACACCGCGTTTTTGCAATACGTCTGGCAGGTTTGATGCACCCTTTTGGCGCATCTCATCATGGGGGGTCATCGATATAACAAGCTGCGCGCCCCAGTTTGAAATCATGTCCGCATCCTGTTCTATGTCGCCATACCGACCTGGAAGGGGTGAAATCCCGAACGCGCCTTGCCCCATCGTGATCGTTGAAATCGTGAATTCCGTCATTGGTTGCCCATTTTATTGTGCTTGGCTTTGCATCCTCTCTGGACCTTAGCGCATCAAGCGCATAGCTTAGGACCAGCAAAGGTTTATGTGAGGAACTATGGCAGAGGCGAACTCCAAAGGCTACCAAGTTTTGGCGCGAAAATATCGCCCAGAAACATTTGCCGATTTGGTCGGACAAGATGCCATGGTGCGCACGCTGAAAAACGCTTTTGCCGCCGACCGCATTGCACAAGCTTTCATCATGACGGGAATTCGCGGAACGGGGAAAACCACCACGGCGCGGATCATCGCCAAAGGCATGAATTGCGTAGGTCCCGATGGAACCGGAACGCCCACCACAGAACCCTGTGGCGTGTGCGAACATTGTACAGCGATTATGGAAGGGCGACATGTCGACGTCATGGAAATGGACGCCGCCAGCCGCACAGGCGTTGATGACATCCGTGAAATAATCGACAGCGTGCATTATCGCGCGGCCTCTGCGCGGTACAAGATCTATATCATCGACGAAGTTCACATGCTGTCCACAAACGCATTCAATGCGTTGTTGAAGACACTAGAAGAGCCGCCTGCGCATGTGAAATTCATCTTTGCCACTACTGAGATACGCAAAGTCCCCGTCACCGTTTTGTCACGCTGCCAACGCTTTGACCTGCGCCGTATCGAACCAGAGGTGATGATTGCGCTCATGCGCAAAATTGCGACGTCTGAGGGGGCAGAGATCACCGATGATGCGCTTGCCCTAATCACGCGTGCAGCCGAAGGATCGGCGCGGGATGCAACATCGCTTTTGGATCAAGCAATCAGCCATGGGGCAGGTGAAACAAATGCCGACCAAGTGCGTGCGATGTTGGGATTGGCCGATCGTGGTCGTGTGCTCGATCTGTTTGAAATGATCATGCGCGGCGACGCTGCGGGTGCGTTGAATGAACTGGGACAACAATATTCGGATGGCGCTGATCCGATGGCGGTCATCCGTGATCTTGCGGAAATCACGCATTGGATTTCGGTTGTAAAAATAACGCCAGATGCCGCAGATGATCCAACGGTATCGCCCGATGAACGGTCACGGGGTGTGGCATTGGCGGGACTGTTGCCAATGCGGGTCATGACACGCATGTGGCAAATGTTGTTAAAAGCATTGGACGAAGTTGCGTCATCCCCAAATGCAATGATGGCTGCGGAAATGGCGGTGATCCGATTGACCCATGTGGCCGATCTGCCATCCCCCGAAGAATTGGTCAAACGCCTCGAAGAGACACCTCCGCCACCTCCACCAGGGGGCGGCACTTCGCAACGGGGTGCCCTGTCGCAAACTGTGGCGCAAGGCAGCGCGCAAACTGGACACCCGCAAGGTGGCGGTGCAACACTTCGGGCCGGCAGCCCAGCCGTGGCAGTTGCCACGCAAGCCGATAGTTTGTCGTATTATGCGTCATTTGACAGCGTGGTCGAATTGATCCGATCCCAGCGCGATGTCAGATTGTTGGTCGAAGTGGAAACCTGCGTAAAGCTTGCATCCTATCAACCCGGCCGCATTGAATTTGAGCCGACCGCAGATGCCCCAAACGACTTGGCACAAAGATTGGGAAGTCGACTGCAGTCATGGACTGGAAAGCGGTGGGCAGTCAGCCTTGTTAACTCTGGTGGTCGCGACACGATTGCCGATGTTAAGGACGCCGCCGAAATCGCCTTGAAGGAAAAAGCTGCAACGCATCCACTGGTGCAAGCCGTTGTCAGTGCGTTTCCCAAAGCACATATAACCAAAATCGTCACACACCAAGATTTGATCGCCGACGCCCAAGCCGACGCGTTGCCCGAGGTCGAGGATGAGTGGGATCCATTTGAAGAAGAATAGGAGAACATAGTATGTTCAAAGGTTTAGGCGCCATGGGTGATATGGCAAAAATGATGAAAGCCGCAAAAGAAATGCAAGAGAAATACACCCAGATGCAGGGTGATATGGACAGCATTTTGGTTGTCGGCGAAGCGGGCGCAGGATTGGTCAAAGCGACCTGCACAGCGCAAGGAAATCTGAAATCATTAGACATTGACCCAAGCATTTTCGTTCCCTCCGAAAAAGAAGTGGTCGAGGATTTGATCGTTGCCGCCGTGAAAGATGCCCAACAAAAAGCGGCGGATCGTGCGGCCGAGGAAATGGGCAAACTGACCGAGTCTCTTGGCCTGCCGGCTGGTATGAAAATGCCCTTTTAATCATGGCGCAATCGCACGACATTGATCAGTTGATCGCGATGATGGCCAAGCTTCCCGGGCTTGGGCCACGATCGGCGCGTCGTGCGGTTTTGCACATGATCCGCAAACGTGCGCTTTTGCTGACGCCACTGGCCGATCAAATGAAACGCGTGGGCGATACCGCGCGCGAATGTTTGAACTGTGGCAACATTGAAACGTCGGATATTTGCAGCATTTGCAATGACGAAGGACGGGCCAATGGTGAGATCTGTGTTGTCGAGGACGTCGCCGATCTTTGGGCGATGGAACGGGCCAATGTGTTCAAAGGCCGCTATCACGTTCTGGGGGGTACCTTATCGGCATTGGATGGCGTAGGACCGGATGATATCCGCATTCCAAAACTGACAGATCGCGTTACGACCGAAAACGTGACCGAAGTTATCCTTGCATTGAACGCGACAATCGACGGCCAAACAACCGCGCATTATATCGCAGATCAGCTTGAGCATCGCGTATCTGTCACGTCACTTGCCAAAGGTGTGCCCGTGGGCGGAGAACTAGATTACCTTGATGACGGTACCATTAGTGCTGCGTTAAGCGCCCGCCGCAAGGTTTAAAAAAGCCGGCCAAAAGGCCGGCGTTTTTATTCAGACCACCAGTACATCCAACGGAGGGAAGCCGTTAAAGCAGACCGATGAATATGTGGTTGTATACGCGCCACATGATTTGATCATGATGCGGTCGCCTGCAGCCAAGCCAACGGGCAACATAACGGGGCGTTTTTCGTAAAGAACATCCGCGCTGTCACAGCTTGGGCCCGCGACGATACAGGGTGCCATATCTTCATGATCCCGATCCGTGACAAAAGAATAACGGATCGCCTCGTCCATGGTTTCGGCCAAACCTGAGAATTTACCGATGTCCAGATACACCCAGCGATGTAGATCATCGTCGGATTTGCGGGATACAAGCATCACCTCTGCGGCAATCACACCTGCTTCTGCAACCATGCCACGGCCAGGTTCAGCCATCACATAGGTCGCGTCTGCAAAGCGTTCATTGACCATGTCCATAACTTGGACCGCATAGGCATTCGGTGCCTCAACCTCATATTCATAGGTTGCAGGAAAACCACCGCCGATATTGATCAAGCTTAGACCATAACCCGCCGCTTGCGCCTCACGCCAAACCGCAGCAACCTGATCCAGCGTATCACGCCACATGGATGCGTTGCGTGTTTGGGATCCAACATGGAACGACAATCCAACGGGTTTGAGACCCAATTCAACCGCTTTCGCCATCAATGGCAACGCCATTGGCGGTGTGCACCCAAATTTGCGGGACAGCGGCCAATCTGCCCCTGTCGCGCCAACCAAAAGACGGATGTACACTTGAACACCGGGCGCATGCGCGGCAATTTTTTCCAGCTCTGCTTCTGCATCGGCGGCGAACAATGTGATGCCGTTTTCATATGCAAAAACAATGTCAGAGGCACGTTTGATTGTGTTGCCAAATGAAATCTGCTCAGGCTTCGCACCCAACGACAAACACAATTCAATTTCACCACGAGACGCCGCATCAAAACCTGATCCTTCGCTGATCAACGTTTGCAACACTTCGCGTTGTGGGTTTGCCTTTACAGCATAATGGATGTGCGCGCGGCCCAAACCAGACGCGAGTGCGCGATATTGGTATCGTACGGCCTCGCGGCTTAGAACCAAGGTAGGGCGATCAAAGCGGCGTGCGCGAATTTCGTCCATCAAAATATCTTGAAAAGAGAAGGGGACAGCCCCTTCCGGCATTACGGCTACGTTCATAGTCCATCTCCACAAAGTACCCCGACATTTAAGTCGGATAAGTTCATTACAGAGACGTTACCGTCGCTACGTAAACACGAATGCGGACATTGGCCAGAGGCGCGTGCGTTGGCGTCTTGGATGCGGAAAATAGGATCAATTTTGGATAACGCAAGGATTTTTTTTGTGCAGGTGCAGAAAACTCATAACACTCTGTTTTTAGATAAATAATATATGATCAAAAAGCAAAAAGCCCCCGCTTGTTCGGAGGCTTTTTTTGATCAAAATCGAGTCAATCGATCAATCATACATTTGGTTGATCGTCGTCTTCATCATTCGGCAGATTGAAAAAGCTGTCTGCATCCAGATAATCGCTGTCGGACGTGCTCAGTTCATCGTCATCTTCGCGCAGCGTAAAGGCTTCAAAGCCTTCGATCGCACTTGGGATTTTGGGCTCTGCCGCCATGCCCAATGACTGTTCGGTGCTCACCAGTTTGCGACGTTCGTCATCGGTCATCACTTGGCCGTCGACTGATTTTTTCGCAGCTGCTTTTTGAACCGCTTGGTCCAATTCTGATTGGCGGCACAGACCCAAAGCAACCGGATCAATCGGTGTGATGTTCCCAATGTTCCAATGCGTACGTTCGCGGATCGCCTGGATTGTTGGTTTGGTCGTGCCAATCAATTTAGAAATCTGGCCATCCGACAATTCTGGATGAAACTTGACCAACCAATAGATCGACGCTGGGCGATCTTGGCGTTTTGACAATGGGGTATAGCGTGGACCGCGACGCTTTTCTTCGCCAACTGCGGCGGGGTTGAATTTCAACTTCAACTTATGCAGCGGGTTTTCTTCACCTTTGGTGATGTCTTCTTGTGACAGTTGGTTGTTTGCAACAGGGTCAAAGCCTTTGACGCCAACAGCAACGTCACCATCTGCGATACCTTGGATTTCCAGTTCGTGCATACCGACAAAGTCAGCAATCTGCTTGAATGTCAGCGTCGTATTGTCAACCAACCACACAGCGGTGGCGCGTGCCATAATGGGTTTCGACATTTTGATACTCCTTCACAAAATTTCCCCCTTGCCTGCCGAGCAGGCGGCCTTGGATCAAGGCGGGTTTCCATTGTAGGGGAACTTGGACGTGTCTATACATGGTTTAAACAGGAAAGGAAAGAGTGAATGCGGTGGTTGATTTGCGCCTTGGGCGTTTTCGGATTGGCGGGCCAATCATGGGCCGAAGAGTTTGATTATTATGTATTATCCCTAAGCTGGTCGCCCAGTTGGTGCGAATACGAAGGGGATGCCAAGAATTCTGAACAATGTGATCCCGATAAAGATTTCGGGTGGAGCTTGCACGGACTTTGGCCACAATATCACCGCGGATATCCCTCGTTTTGCCAAACGGCCCAACGCCAGCCATCACGCCAAGACACGAACGCGATGACCGATATCATGGGCTCATCCGGCCTTGCGTGGCACCAATGGAAAAAACACGGATCATGCACGGGATTGGATCCAAGAGGTCCGCGTTTGTCTTTCAAAGTCGCTTGAGCCCGTTCCCTGTGGGCGCGATGTGATCAAGGATTGTTCGCTAACACGCGCAATCCTGCCACCGATCCGCTAGGAAAACCAAGCGCGGCGCATCAAATTCGCGCCTGCGATCAACAAAAGGATCAGGGTCGTTTTCTTGAACGTGCCCTGATCGATGCGATCTTGTAACATCGTTCCGATCCGCATGCCGATCATTGCCGGTAAAACCAAAACGGCCGAAAATACCACAGTGCTTTGGTTCAAAATCCCAGAAACGGAATGCCCCGCCACCAATGCAATCGCACCCAATCCGTACACAACACCTTGAACCCGAATTTGTTCGCGCTTTTCCGTATCCAATGCTGTCAACAAGGCAACCGTCGGCGGGCCCCATACACCAGACAGACCCCCTACGAACCCAGCAACAGCCCCCATCGTGATTTCCGCACGACGCGGAGAGCGGTGGACCGGAATTCGCCATCCCATCAGTTGCAACGTCGAAAACATCACAATCATCACACCCAATCCGCCCAATAAAAGTGCAGTTGAAATCTTGGTCGTCAGTTGCGAGCTGGCCAATAAAAACACGCCCCCCACCATAAGAAACCATCGAAACCGCGAAATGGAGGCGCGCGCGGCTGTGACCCCTTGTCTTAGGGCTTGGGTCACATTTGAAAAGACAGTTGGCAAAATTAACCCAGCCAAGGCGATGTCAGGCGCGACAATCATGCTTAGGCCCGAAATCAAAACCATGGGCATTCCAAACCCGACGGTTCCCTTGACGATACCTGCAAACATCGCAACGCAAATTGCGATTCCCCAATACTCGGGCGAAAGAAAATGAATCAGATCAAGCATGATATCGCAGCAATATCACAGCCATTCTTGCTGCGCTGCAAAAAATGGTCGCGCAATAAAAAGATATATTATAATGTTTTTGCGCATTTTTGTTGCGCTGCAGTTGCAAAATGACTATCACCTTGGTGACAAAGAAAAGGATCTGATTCATGGCACATGATGGGCAAACGCTTGATATGACGAACATCACGATTTTAACAGATTTAACGACCCTAACATCTGCGTCGGTCGACCCTATCGAAACCCTGTTTGCAACTGCAAAAACAGCGCTTCGCCATCGGGTCAGCGTCGATGGCAAGGTCAGTGCATCTTTGATTGACGCCAACCAAACCGCCGCGCATGGCGTCGCATGGCTTGCCACATATGTTGAGTCCTTGCGCCAGATGAACAAATGGGCCGAACATTTATCGGCAAACGGGTCATTTGGTGAGGTTGAGCAACTGATCCTTCAAATTTCGTTCGGCGAATACCTCAACCAAATCATGGGCGGGATCCCGATGAGCCAAGGCGAAATCATTCGCCCGCACGAATACGGTCTGACGCCCGCTGATCTCACAGCGGCGCAAACCGATCCTGTGGTTACGTTGATGACCTATGGCAACACCCAAGCGGCACGCATGCGCTTGGTCGAATTGATGCAAGAACAGGCGGCAAATATTACGGTCGGCCACAGCGGCCTAGACGAAGAATTGGAAATGATCCGCGAACAATTCCGCAAATTTTCAATCGACAAGGTGATCCCGCACGCCCATGAATGGCATCTCAAGGATGAATTGATCCCGATGGACATCATCGAAGAGCTGGCAGAACTTGGTGTCTTTGGCCTTACCATTCCCGAAAACCTTGGGGGTTTTGGCCTGTCCAAAGCGTCAATGGCCGTCGTTTCCGAAGAATTGTCTCGCGGCTATATCGGGGTCGGGTCTTTGGGCACGCGATCCGAAATCGCAGCCGAACTTATCTTGTGCGGAGGAACGGACGAACAAAAATCCCAATGGTTGCCCAAAATCGCAAGTGCAGAAATTTTGCCAACTGCGGTCTTTACTGAGCCCAACACAGGATCCGATCTGGGATCCTTACGCACCCGCGCGACCCGTGATGAAAACGGTGACTACAAGGTCACAGGCAACAAAACGTGGATCACCCACGCTGCCCGCACCCACATCATGACACTCTTGGCACGCACAGACCCAAACAGCACCGATCACCGCGGCCTGTCCATGTTTATCGCAGAAAAGACACCCGGCACAGATGAGGCCCCCTTCCCGACCGAAGGAATGACAGGCGGCGAAATTGAGGTGCTTGGCTATCGCGGCATGAAAGAATACGAACTTGGCTTTGATAACTTCCACGTCAAAGGCGAGAACCTGCTTGGCGGAGAAGAAGGCAAAGGGTTCAAACAGCTCATGCAGACCTTCGAAAGCGCCCGCATCCAAACCGCGGCGCGTGCGGTGGGTGTGGCACAATCTGCGCTTGACGTGTCCATGCAATATGCGCTGGATCGCAAACAGTTTGGCAAGGCCTTGATCAATTTCCCACGTGTTGCAAACAAACTGGCCATGATGGCCGTTGAAACCATGATCGCGCGCCAACTCACCTATTTCAGCGCGTTCGAAAAGGACAATGACCGCCGCTGCGACCTTGAGGCAGGGATGGCAAAATTACTTGGCGCGCGCGTCGCTTGGGCAGCCGCCGACAATGGACTGCAAATTCATGGTGGCAATGGCTTTGCCCTGGAATACACAATCAGTCGCATCCTGTGCGATGCACGTATTCTAAACATCTTTGAGGGGGCTGCCGAAATCCAAGCACAAGTCATTGCGCGCCGTCTTTTGGATTGATCCAAACAAACGGTTGAAGTTACTCACAAATCACCGCATGATGGCCCCTAGGGGGATCAACATGCGGTTTTTTTATATGATGTCTTTATTCGTATCATTGTCTGCCTGCCAGGCGGATGAGATTACTGAACACAAACAAGATATGCCCACACGCGCGCAATTGACCGCGTGGAACACGGGCGCGGTTCGCGACGTATCCGCAATTCTGGGCGCAGATGACATATCTGGGCAGGCACACTGCAACAGGTTTCGTGGTCAAGTGTCATTCAACGAAACAGACGGAACCATCACAATCGGGCCATTGATTTCAACACGAATGGCCTGCCCACAGCTTTCGTCAGAGGCCGAATTTCTATCCCAACTACAATCGGTTTCAACCTTCACAAAGCTCTCAAACGGGATCGAATTACGCACCCCGACGGGTGAAACGTTTCACTTTGAACCTGTCACAACGCCTTAGGGATGGTGGGTGGGGCGATGTGCCTATGGCACGAGCGTCAGACACCATCTAAACCGATTTTAAACGCGATACGACAAACAAAGCAGCACAGGCCGCGATCATCGCTGGACCTGCAGGCCAATCCCAATAATAGGATGCGCTCAACCCACCCACCGCGCCGATCATTCCAACTGCGCTTGACACACCCACCATTGCTTCAGGCGTCGTCGCCATTGCGCGCGCCGCTGCGGCAGGAATGACCAAAAATGCTGTGATCAATAGCGCCCCGACCGTTTTCAATGCAACGCCGACCACAACCGCCAAACACAGTGTCATAATCAATTGTTCCACCTTGCCACTGACACCGACCGACGCGGCCAAGTCTTCGGAAACTGTCGATACGATCAACTTGCGCCATCTCGACGCAATGACCGAAATCACCCCGATTGCACCTCCCCAAACAAGCGCAACATCCAACCAAGTCACGGCCAAAATATCGCCGAACAAAACCGCTTCTATGGATATTCCTTGCCCAAATACCGTTGCCGCGATGAGGCCAATCGCCAAAAAACTATGGGCTACCACACCTAAAATCGTGTCAATCGATTGCCACCGCGTTGTCAGGGTAACCAATGCAAACGCCATGAATATCGCAACCCCTGCGACACCTAGATACACCGACACTCCAAACCCTGCGGCCATCGCAACACCTAGGATAGACGCGTGTGACAGTGCATCGCCAAAATACACCATTCTGCGCCACAAGACAAAGCACCCCAGAACGCCCGTGACCAAGGCAACGCCCAGTCCCGCCGCCATGGCACGTATCATAAATTCAGAAAACACTTCTGCCATCCTTAATGTGTGTGATCATGACTGTGGTCGTGATCATGTCGATACAATGCCAATGCGCCCTTGGTCCCTGTTCCAAACAAAGCACGATATTCGGGCGCGCTCGACACCACTGCGGGTGTGCCTTCGCAACAGATGTGACCATTGAGGCAAATCACCCGATCAGAAGCGCTCATCACAACGTGCAAGTCGTGACTGACCATGACAACCGCGCAATTCATATCATCACGCAGCTCAGCAATCAGCTGATAAAACGCCGCCGACCCAGGTTGATCCAACCCCTGTGTCGGCTCATCCAAAAGCAATATATCAGGCTTTCCAACAATCGCGCGGGCCAAAAGAACACGTTGCAATTGTCCCCCGGACAGCGTCGAAATTTGTTTGCGCCACAACTCTTGGATCCCCGTCAGATCGGACACGCGCTGTGCATCATCGTGACCGATCGGTTTGGGGATATCCAACATCCGGCGCACGGTCATTGGGAATGTCGGATCAAGGGATAACTTTTGGGGGACATATCCAATCTTGATCCCAGCGGTATGTAACATCACACCCGAGCGTGGTGACAAAGCCCCTGTCATCACCCGCAAAAGCGACGATTTCCCAGATCCGTTTGGACCGACGATGGTAACAATTTCGCCTTTGTGCACGGTCAAATTCACCTGCTTGAACACAGGCTCGGTCCCGTATTGAACGCTTACCTCGCGCAATGTGATCAAAGCCGTCATTTTTGATCCTTTTGACAGGTTGGGCACAGACCTTGGGCTTCGATGACCATCGTTTGGATCAAAAATCCCCCCGCGTCTTTGGAGGTGGAACCCAGATTATCGGGCAAATCTGTTGGCTGCTCTGCAACATTGTGGCAGGTGTCACAAATCAAAAACATAGGGTTGTGTGATACCTCTGGCGCATCACAGGCGACATAGGCATTAAGTTTTTCAATCCGGTGAACGAAGCCCTGTTCGATCAAAAAATTCAATGCCCGATATGCAACTGGCGGCTTGTCTGCAATGCCATCGACCCGCAACCGTTCCAAAAGATCATAGGCACCGATTGCTTTGTGTTCTTCCAACAATATTTCCAATACACGTCGCCGCGTGGGCGTCATGCGTGCTTTGCGCGTTTCACACAATGCATCTGCCGCGCCCAAAGCGGTGCGGACGCATTTCGTGTGATCGTGACGTGTAAAGGCGGTGTTTGGCATCGGTGGATTCTGACTCATCTTGACATGTTATAACATAACATTTAATTGCCCAGATGATCCGTGTCAAAGGGAAACAACAATGTTCAAACTATTTGCAATTCTCTTGTCCTTGTCCCTTCCAGCTATGGCGCAGCCCTTGTCCGTCGTGACCGATATTGGCCCCATTTCAGGCATTGTGAACGCTGTCGGACACGATCAGGTTTCGGTGACGCAGTTGATCGATGATCAACAGTCTGCCCACCACATCACCTTGCGCCCAAGCCAAGCGCGCGCGCTTGCCTCTGCTGATCTTATCGTGCTGACCGGTCCTGCCCTATTGCAGGGGCTTTATGAAAAAATTCCAACGCTTGCGCCTGAGACGCCGATTATCGTTCTTCAGTCGATAGAAGGCACCGTCTTATTTGGAACCGACGAACATCATCATGACGATCATGACCATGCAGACGCAGATGCAGTTGATCCACATATGTGGCTCTTGCCTGAAAATGCGATCACTTTGGCACGTGAAATTGCGTCGAACTTAGCAAAGCTTGATGCCGCCAACGCACAGGTATTCACCCATAACGCGGTTGATTTTGAAACGCACATTGTGGCGCTCGCCCGAAATGCACCTGTGTTTTCGCCATCTGATACCATCGGACTGTCGCATAACGCCTATCAATATCTTTTGCATGACTTGGGCGATCCGCGCACGATTGTTGTGACCGACGCAAAGGCGACATCGCCTTCGGCCAAGGACATCGCCGAAGTCCAAACCGCAGTTTCAAAAACGCCACCGTTGTGTTTCGTGATTGACCCAAATGAACCCAGTGCGCTGGCCCATCAAATTGCGGCCGCCGCGGGTGTGGACACTATTACGCTTTCGCCGCTTGTTGGGAACGACATGGGGCACAACAATGCCTATCTGGATCTGCTTGCAACCGTGCTGCGCGGGTTCCAAGACTGTGCCTCATAAAAAATACATTGACCATTTCGCGCCAAGCTGTTTCCTAGGGCACTATGGACACCACGCTTGACCTTGTCTTTGCCGCGCTTGCCGATCCCACACGCCGTGGGATTTTGATGATGTTGTTAGAAGACGACATGGCCGTGACCGATGTGGCAGATCCGTTTGACATGTCGCTTGCTGCGATATCCAAACACCTGACAATCTTGACCAAGGCGGGCCTGATTTCCCAAGAAAAACGTGGTCGCGTGAAATGGTGCAAACTAGAGCCAGACGCAATGCGCAATGCGTCAATTTGGATGCAAAGCTTTGGTCAATTTGAAGCTGTGGATTTAGATGCGTTCGAAGAGTTTTTGACCCACGAACGTATGACCGACGCAGATTTTAATCCTTTAGCAGAATAAGCACTGCCGCAAAACTAAGCGCGACCCCAACCAAAATAAACAGGGGTGGAATACCGCGTCCGAACCCCATTTCCCAAAACAATACCCATGTCGGCGTAAGGTACGAATACGCCATGACCTTTGCCCCCGGCAGTCGCATCGATCCGTATTGAAGCAGCAAGAACGTAAACGTGGACGCGAATATCGCAAGATATCCCAAGACCCACCACACCCGCGCAGGCAATGCAAACCAATTCAGCGCCCACACATCTGACGCACCAAACAACAAGAGAACAGCCGTTCCGCCCAAAAGCATGCCAAAACTGGACATGAACGCGTTTTCACCGCGGTTCGTCACCTTGAACAGAATGGGCAAGAATGCATGCGCGATGCAGCCAATGAAATACAAAAATTCGCCCCGCCCGAACTGAAGCTGTAAAAACAGCGAAAGATCCGCGCGAAAAATCACCCAAAGCGCCCCAATGGCACCAAGCAACAGCGCAAAGACCATGCGCGAATTGGGATGTTGCGCCAAGAATACTGCGCCGATGATCATGCTCATAAACGGGATAAGGGTAAAGACCGCCGCCGCAGATACAGGTTGCGCGGTTTTCAGACCGTGAAACATCATCACGAAATAAAATGCAAAGGTTCCCCCTGTCGCAACATACCGCCAAGGCGCGTGAAAGGCGCGGCGCGTGACACCGCCGCTGGCAACGGCCATTGCGCCCACAAAGATCACGGCCAATAGAAACCGAAGGGCCGTCAACGCCATCGGTGTTATGTCGTTTGCCACCATAACACCCAGTGAAAATGACCCCGACACAAGTAGCGAAAACAGCAACATGGCAATGTGGCCTTTGGTCGTGTCCCGCATCACATTCGACCTGTTTCTTTCGCCCACGACTTCAAATGATGAACCAAAGCCTGTACTTTATTCGTGCGGTGCAAATCGACGTGCGTCACCACGGTGACTTGGGATGTCCATTCCTGCTGCATCGGAAACACTTCGATCAGACCCAGCGATTTGCCCCAGTCACGGTCTAAAAATCCGATGCCCAACCCGCTGTTGATTGCCGCCAATTGTGACAATTGGTCGGAACCGCGAAGAACAAAGTGATGCGGATCTACGTGTTCAAACAACCACCTGAGAAACGGCGCGCGCCCATCCAAATCATCGGACACAACATACCTGTGTTCCCGCAAATCCTCGGTCACTTGCGGGCACCCGTTCTGCGCGACATAATCGGGATGTGCAAACAGGCCAACGTCGAATACCATCAGGGGCTGAACGATATTGTCCAAATCCTTTGCTGGCGTGCCCGCTCGAATGGCAACATGGGCTTCGCCATATTCCAAGCGGTACAATCGCTCGTCCGTCAGAAATCTAAACCGCACGTCGGGATAGAGATCACGAAAACTATTGAGCGGTTCCATCAAAACCGGCGCAAGCACCGCAAGGGACGTGATAACAATTTCGCCCCTGACACCTTCACCTTGACCAATCAGGCGACTGCCAAGTTGGTTGAACTGATCTTCGGTCACTTGGGCCACACGCATCAAATCCTGGCCCGCTTCGGTCGGGGTATAGCCGCGGGCATGGCGTTGAAACAGTTTGACGTTCAACTGCGCTTCAAGCGCGTCAATATGGCGGATGACAGTGGCATGATGAACACCCAACGCATCGGCCGCAGCCGAAACCGTGCCCAAGCGTGCGACATGAAACGCGGTTTTGATTTCATCCCAATTGTTCATAATGATCCTGTGCAAGAGCGCACGCAAAACAACAATCTGCGCAGTACGTTCAAAATCGCGCAAAGACCATGATGCGTCAATACTATTCGCCTTTGGGGACTTTGCGATTGGCCAATTCGACCTCTTCCAGTTTAAAGGCAAAGATCAAACCGATCACCACCATGACCATTACAATCAGATAGACAGGGTCCAGCGCATGAACGACGGCATCAGCGACGATGCGACGAATGTCCTCAGAGAGTGCCGCCAAAGCAGAAGGTCCAATCTCTGTTGCGCTGATGTTAACGCCCTCGGGCAAGCCCGCGGCAAAGCGCAACGCAAACAACGATCCAAACACGGCAACGGCGACGGATCCACCAATTTGACGGAACATCACACCAGATGCGGTTGCAGTCCCCAAATGTTCACGCGGAACCGCGTTTTGCACTGCGGTTGTGGTCACAGGAAAAATACATCCCATACCAAAACCAAATACCAAGAGATACGCACCAAAGGCGATACGTGAGGTATCAACCTCTAACTGCATCAACAACAACGACCCAAGCGCCAGTAATGACATACCGATTATTGGCAATATTTTGTACCGTCCTGTCCGCCCCATATAGCGACCGGCCAATGTGGATGTGGTAATGATCCCAATCGTCATTGGCACCAATAACAACCCTGATGTCGTTGGTGACGCACCCATCGCAATTTGCAGATAAACGGGCAAAAACGTGATCGTTCCAATCATCGCCGCACCTGTGATCAAACTGATCAGGGATGTCATCGTGAACACGTTCAGACGAAACAAATGCAATGGCAAAACGGGCTCTGCCGCGTGCTTTTCGGCCCATACGAACCATGCCGTTGACACAAGCGTTGCTGCGACAAGGCCCAGACCGGTCACAGATGTCCACGATATACCCTGCCCCGCAAGACTGGTGAATAGGGTCAAAGACGCAAGAGCGACTGACAAAAGGGCTGCGCCCAACCAATCGATTTTATGCTGCACACGTTCACCGCGGGGTTCAAACCCGATCGTAAAACCAATCACAGCCAAAATACCAAGCGGAATGTTGATCAGGAAAATCCAATGCCAGCTGAAATATTCAACAAACCAACCGCCAAGCAGCGGACCTATCACGCTCGACGCGGAAAAGATCGCGGCAAACACACCTTGGACCTTGCCACGTTCGCGCGGCGGCACAACGTCGCCCACCACGGCCAATGCCAGAACGAACAGACCACCGCCGCCCAATCCTTGGAACGCGCGGGCCCAGATCAATGCATCCATGCTAAATGCAAGGGCGCAGGCAACGGATCCCGCCAAAAACAACCCGACGGAAAAATACACCATCACCCGCCGGCCGTATAAATCACCCAGTTTGCCATACAAAGGCGCAGATACGGTTGAGGCAAGGATATAGGATGTCACGACCCACGACAGCTTTTCCAAAGCGCCCAAGTCGGTGACAATCGTGGGTAGCGCCGTCGAGACAATCGTTTGATCCAAAGCCGCCAACAAAAGCAACAAAGCAACGGAACCGATAACCAGCGCAGGTGTCCCGCGCACTTGGGATTGAACAGTGTTCGACATCTTTTAAACCGATCAGTTTAGTTAACAGCGTTTTATCCACCACGCAGGCGATAGTCAATTCACGAAAACCATCGCCCGCTTATCGATTATTCGGATGCTGCGGACATGTGGTTACATGATCATTCACCAATCCGGCCGCCTGCATAAACGCATACACAATGGTTGGCCCACAAAACTTAAACCCACGCTTTTTTAAATCTTTGGACATCGCTATTGCGATTGCATCCGAATTTGGGACCTCACCCAATTGGGAAAAGCCGTGAATGATCGGCGTGTGGTTTACAAAGCCCCAAATATAGTTTGAAAACCCTTGCTCTGCCTCAATCTCAAGATAGGCTTTCGCATTCCCAATCGTGGCGTTTATCTTTCCTCGGTGACGAATTATCCCTGCGTTCTGCACCAGAAGTTCAACCCGATCCTCCCCCCATGTAGCGATTTCCTTGGGCTCAAATCCCGCAAAGGCCGCACGGAAATTTTCGCGTTTTTTCAGAATGGTAATCCAGCTTAGACCCGCTTGATAGCCCTCAAGGATCAGCTTTTCCCAAAGTGCACGACTGTCGTATTCCGGCACTCCCCATTCGTGATCATGGTAGTCGATATAAATTTGATCGGGCCCAGCCCACGCGCATCGCGTCATTTTCACTATCCTGTTTAGAAATTGTTAGGGTTCTTGAGGCACCTTGTCGAAGTATGGAGACGACGATGCTAAACTTCAACAAGATTGACACAATGCCCGATGATGACAGCCCATTTTCCAATGCGATGGCGCGCACGAAAAAGGACGCAATGACCCTGGTTCACCGCGCCCTGATCGGGGGGCGTGCAGCGTTGGCGTTTCAACCCATTGTTTCGGCGCGTGCACCGCATACTGTGATCTTTCACGAAGGTCTGATCCGCATCCCCGACGAAACAGGGCGAATTATCCCCGCACGCGATTTTATGCCCCATGTCGAAGAAATCGAATTGGGTCGTCAAATCGATTGCGCCGCCCTTGAGGTGGGCCTGAAACATCTCGCACTTACACCTGATCTTAGGATCTCCATCAACCTGTCTGCACGATCTATCGGATATGGAAAATGGAACGACATCTTGGGGCGCGCATTGCGCCGTGATCCTGCGATTGGGGAACGACTGATTCTTGAAATCACCGAAAGCTCGACCATCTTGCTGCCCGACTTGGTCATGAGTTTTATGAAAGATCTGCGAAAGCGGGGCATCACCTTTGCCCTTGACGACTTTGGCGCGGGAACCACATCGTTTCGATATCTGCGCGATTTCCAATTCGACATCGTCAAGGTTGACGAACAATTCATCCGAAACGTGGCGCACAACACAGATAATCAGGTTTTGGTTCAAGCCCTTATTTCGATTGCAGAACATTTTGGAATGCATACCATAGCCGAGGCAGTCGAAAATCCGATTGATAGCGATTGGCTGACCGAACACGGCATCGACTGTCTTCAGGGCTATTTCTATGGCATGCCAACGCTTTCCCCACCTTGGATGGTCTCTGCACAGGCAGTTTAGTGTCGCATACTATGTCAAATGTGTTGCCGCACTGCAGCAAAAGTTGTATCAAACGCGCAACGAGTTTCGTGAAATAGTGGAGGACACTCATGACTAACGTAGTAATCGCATCCGCGGCGCGTACCGCCGTCGGTAGCTTTGGCGGATCATTTGCAAACACACCTGCGCACGATTTGGGTGCCACAATGTTAGAAGCGCTTGTCGCCCGCGCCGGGATCGACAAAGCAGACGTTTCCGAAACCATTCTGGGCCAAGTCTTGACCGCTGGTCAGGGCCAAAATCCCGCCCGCCAAGCCCATATCAACGCAGGTCTGCCCATTGAAAGCGCCGCGTGGAGCATTAACCAAGTCTGTGGTTCAGGCCTGCGCGCAATTGCTTTGGCGGCACAGCACATCCAATTGGGCGATGCAGATATCGTCTGCGCCGGCGGCCAAGAAAACATGACCCTTTCCCCCCACGTCGCACATTTGCGCGCAGGTCATAAAATGGGCGACGTCCAATATATCGACAGCATGATCCGTGATGGTCTGTGGGATGCCTTCAACGGGTATCACATGGGGCAAACCGCCGAAAACGTAGCTGCGCAGTGGCAAATCAGCCGCGACATGCAAGACGAATTTGCGCTTGCGTCACAAAACAAAGCAGAAGCCGCACAAAAGGCGGGTAAATTTGCTGACGAAATCACGCCCTTTACCGTGAAAACCCGCAAGGGTGACATCATCGTGGACCAAGACGAATATATTCGTCACGGCGCGACATTGGAAAGCATGCAAAAACTGCGCCCAGCTTTCACCAAAGACGGATCTGTTACAGCGGCGAACGCATCAGGCCTTAACGACGGCGCTGCTGGTGCTTTGCTGATGACCGCAGAGAATGCAGAAAAACGCGGGATCGAACCCCTTGCGCGCATCGTGTCCTATGCGACGGCTGGTTTGGATCCCAAAATCATGGGCGTCGGCCCAATCTATGCAAGCCGCAAAGCATTGGAAAAAGCAGGTTGGTCCGCTGATAGCCTTGATCTGGTCGAAGCAAACGAAGCGTTTGCAGCGCAAGCCTGTGCAGTCAACAAAGATATGGGTTGGGATCCCGCAATCGTAAACGTGAATGGCGGTGCGATTGCAATCGGTCACCCAATCGGCGCATCCGGTGCGCGGATATTCAACACCTTGGTCTTTGAAATGCAACGCCGCAATGTAAAGCGCGGTCTTGCAACGCTCTGTATCGGTGGCGGCATGGGCGTCGCCATGTGCATTGAGCGTCCATAATTTTTGAAAGCGGGGCCATTTGGCCCCGTTTTTTTCTGCAGCGCGGAAATTTTTTACGAAATAATATTGCGTATTCGTAGTCATTTGAGTAATAGATTTACCAAGAAGATTCAGGAATAGGAGAACACATCATGGGTCGTATTGCATTGGTCACAGGCGGGTCGCGCGGCATTGGCGCAGCCATTTCAAAACAACTTCAAGCCGCAGGATATACTGTTGCTGCAAACTATGCAGGCAATGATGATGCAGCCGCAGCCTTCACCGCTGAGACAGGCATTAAAACCTATAAATGGAACGTTGCCGATTACGAAGCGAGCGCCGCTGGCATCGCCAAAGTCGAAGCAGACCTTGGCCCGATCGATATCGTCGTTGCAAACGCCGGCATCACCCGTGACGCGCCCTTCCACAAAATGACACCAGAGCAATGGCACCAAGTGATCGACACCAACCTGACAGGCGTGTTTAACACCGTCCACCCGATTTGGCCCGGTATGCGCGAACGTAAATTCGGTCGCGTGATCGTGATTTCATCGATCAACGGACAAAAAGGTCAATTTGCGCAGGTCAACTATGCCGCGACCAAAGCGGGTGATTTGGGCATCGTGAAATCTTTGGCCCAAGAAGGTGCGCGCGCGGGTATTACGGCAAACGCAATCTGCCCAGGCTATATCGCAACCGAAATGGTGATGGCGGTGCCTGAGAAAGTCCGCGAGTCAATCATTGCACAGATCCCAGCAGGCCGCTTGGGCGAGCCCGAAGAAATCGCGCGCTGCGTTGCGTTCCTTGCGTCAGACGATTCAGGGTTTATCAACGGATCGACCATCTCAGCCAACGGCGCACAATTCTTTGTGTAACACCTAAATCTATCTAAATGTAAAAGGCCCCTCCGCGGGGCCTTTTTTTGTGGACAATTCACAAATGAAAAAGGGCCGCACAATGGCGACCCTTTTCTTTGAAATATGTCGTTGGGATTAGAAGCCCAAGCCTTCGTATTTCTTTTTGAATTTGGACACGCGACCACCTTGGTCCATCAAACGTGTACCGCCACCGGTCCATGCAGGATGCACTGTTGGGTCAATATCAAGCGCCATTGTGTCGCCTTCTTTACCCCAAGTGGAGCGCATTTTCACGATAGTACCATCGGTCATTTTGACGTCGATGAAGTGATAATCGGGATGGATGTCTTTTCTCATCTCGCCGCTCCTTATTGGTCGTTTTTAGATTTGTAGTTGGAAACCTCTGCGATACGTGCAGATTTACCGCGACGCGAGCGTAGGTAGTACAGTTTCGCACGACGAACGCGGCCGCGACGAACTACTGTGATGCTGTCGATGTTTGTGGAGTGCAATGGGAATACGCGCTCAACACCTTCACCGAAAGAGATTTTACGAACTGTGAATGACCCAGCAATGCCGTGGCCATTTTTGCGAGAAATGCAAACACCTTCGTAGTTTTGCACACGTGAACGTGTACCTTCGGTTACTTTGTAACCAACGCGGATTGTATCACCCGCTTTGAAATCTGGGATCTCTTTGCCCAGCGCGGCGATTTGTTCCGCCTCGAGTTGTGCGATCAAGTTCATCGCTTGTCTCCTTATGCTTACGGTTTTATCCGCAAAGGTTTATGTGGCCCCAGAACTCTGCGTCTTCTTTCGGGTCCCGTTTTGGCCCGCCAGAGGAATAGGTCATCGTTTCTTTGTCGGTTCGTGTTCTGATATCTGTAAGATGATAGAAGAAACCATCAGACAACAAAAAACGCGGCGGGATCGAATCCCGCCATCACCAATGCGCTGCGTGTACGCATTATTGGTGAATAATGCAAGGGAACTTGGGATTTTTATTCTGAAAACCTTTGGTTTTCATGCGGGCTACGCCCTATTGAGTATTTTTGCAAAAGTGAAATCAATCGTCTTGTTTATTTTGATATGCGTCCCATAGATCGGGCCTGCGGTCTTGGGTCAATTTGCGAGATTGCTCCAATCGCCATTTTTCAACATTTGCATGATGACCAGAGGATAAGATTTCGGGGATCTCGCGCCCCTTCCATTCAGCGGGACGTGTGTATTGCGGATGCTCTAACAAGCCATTCGAATGGCTTTCATCGACGGTTGACGCGGCATTTCCCAATACGTCGGGGCGCAATCGCACGGCCGCGTCGATCATCGCTTGGGCCGCGATTTCCCCGCCCGTCAAGACGAAATCGCCCAATGAAACTTCTTGGATATTATAATGATCGAGGACCCTTTGATCGACGCCCTCGAAGCGTCCGCAAAGCAAGATCACACCGTTCCCATCCGCCCAGCTTTGCGCCATCTTTTGATCGAACCGGCGGCCGCGTGGTGACAGATATACAAGCGGTCGACCAACTGGGGCAGAGGCCAACGCGGCATCGATTGCGGGCCCTACGACGTCCGCCCGCAAAACCATTCCTGCGCCGCCGCCTGCAGGTGTGTCATCCACGTTTTTATGCTTGCCGATGCCATAGGGGCGCAAGTCAATGGTTTCCAAACACCATTTCCCCTCGGCCAAGGCGCGGCCTGTCAGGCTTTCACCCAACACACCTGGGAACGCTTTGGGGAAAAGCGTGATGATTTGCGCGGTCCACACACCGTTCAAACGTGGGTCTTCTGTCATCAATTCACGCGGCTTGAGGGACACCGAAATTGATTTGCGACCAGCGGATTTATTGACAGGTTCGTTCATGCCTCGTCCGCAAAAAGACCAAGGGGCGGGTCCGCGACAATGCGGCCAGACGCCAGATCGACAGTTGGAACAGCTTGGCGGGTAAAGGGCAACAACACGGTTGTTTTCAACCCTGCCCCCATAATTTCCAAGAGATCCGTTGCACCATGGTTTTGCACAGCGCGCACAGTGCCAAGCAACGTGCCGCCCGTGTCATAGACCGACATCCCAACCAAATCGGCGTGATAGAATTCATCATCGGGCAAAGATGGCAGCCGATCACGTGGGACATAGAGTTCGGTTCCCCTGAGCGCGTCTGCGTCCTCTTTCGTGACCACGCCCGACATCCGCGCGGTCAACCCGTTTTTCACAGCACCCGTCAGGACAACGTCAAAGTCGCGTGACCCGTCCAATGTCGTCAAGGGGGCATAGTCGGCGATTGCAGTTGGGTCTGCGGTAAAGCTTTTTAGGCGCACTTCACCACGCACGCCAAACGCGCCGGCAATTGATCCTACACAAATCAAATCTTTGGTCATTAAAACGCCTATTTACATAAGACCTGACGGTCTAGGGTGGACAGCTGGTTCACAAGATCGGGCGAGTTACAAATTGTGTCAACCACAGATGCAATCCGTGTTTTTTCGAATTGGATCCCAAGATAAATCCCGAGCCCTAACAGAAAAACAAAAACGGCTGTGCGTATTGGACCGAACATGAAAATCGCCCATGCGGGAAATCACCCCAAGGTCGCCCTTGGGGTGAAATGTAATTATTCGTCTGCAGGTGCGGCAGCTTTCGCTGCTTTTTCGTCTGCGCGGCTTTGCATTTTCTTGCCAGGAACGGCTTTCTTCGGGTTGTTGCGCGCTTTTTTCTCGACAACGCCTGCTGCTTCTAGAAAGCGGGAAACGCGGTCTGTGACTTGTGCGCCTTCGCCCAGCCAGTACTGGATGCGCTCAACGTTCATGACGACGCGCTCTGCGTTGTCTTTTGCCAAAAGTGGGTTGTATGTGCCCAGTTTCTCAACATAGCGACCATCGCGTGGCATGCGGCTGTCAGCAGCAACAATGCGGTAGAATGGGCGTTTTTTTGAGCCACCACGGGCCAAGCGGATTTTCATAGCCATTGTTTGTTCTCCTTTAGAATGGCGGATAGGGGCATGCCCCTAAGATTGGTGTTGTTTATGGTGTTGTATGACTTCCTGAATGATGAAATTCAGAAATTTCTTAGCAAACTCGGGGTCGAGATCGGCCTCGGCTGCAAGGGCTTCAAGCCGCGCGATCTGACGCGCTTCGCGGTCTGGATCGGACGGGGGAAGATCGTGTTCGGCCTTTAGTTTCCCAACGGCCTGGGTATGTTTGAAACGCTCGCCCAAGGTATAGACCAAAATGGCATCCAATCGGTCGATACTGTTGCGATGATCTTTTAGAATTTCAGCGGCGCGAATGGTATCAGACATGGCGTAATTCCCCTAGAAATTCGACGTCGGTAAGACGTCGGTATTGCGTCGGTGTTCTGTCGGTGCGTGGTGCGATCCTTAACATCTATGACATCCCACCCGCAAAATAACGAAAGACAACAGTGTCGCCGTCCATCAAGTCAGGATCAGGCTGACCACTAAGTGACGTGGCAAGATGAATTGCGCGATCATTCTCTTGCGCGATATATGAGACCAACTGTGTCCAACCGAGTGATGAAAAGGCAAACGTCATTCGAGCACCTCGGACGCTGGGGGGTGACGGAACAACATGTCCTCGCCCATATGGACATTGATGTAGGTGCGTTCGAATGTTGCGCCCATGCGTTCGGCCAATTTGATCGAGCGCGTGTTGCCAGGCACGATGTTGGATGTCAAAGTTGTGAAACCAAGGTCCTCATACGCCCAACGACGGGCACGCACGGCAGCCTCATAGGCGATACCGCGACCTTCAAACCCGTCAAAGACGACCCAACCGACCTCTGGTTCGGGCCAGCCTTCGGGGTTCCAGATGCCGCTGATGCCGGCGATGTCACCCTGTTTCGTTTCAATGGTAAAATAGCCGTAGCCATACCAATGCCAATGGCCCACATTCAACGTGAACCACCGCCATGCGTCACCGCGGTTTGGAGAGGACCCAAAGCCTTCCGCGCGGTCCTGATCCAGCAAAAACGCAATCATAGGGTCTGCGTCGCGCTTTTCAGGGCCACGCAGGATCAGGTTTTCGGACTCTAGGACAGGTGCGTTGGTGAGGGTCATGTTATACATGCACCCCCTGCACAGGTTGCCCTGTGGGAGCCTTCGGCGAGAGTATTTTTAGCAAAGATGAAAGCATTATTTCTTTTTCCCAAAGCCTGACAGACCAGGAGGCAGGCCCATGCCGCCGCCCAGACCCGGGAGTTTGCCACCCATGCCAAGTTGCTTTGCGGCGGCTTCCATTGCGGCGGGGTCCATTTGCGAGGGATCCATGCCCGCGGGCATTGCGGGCATTCCGCCTTTGCCGAACATTCCGCGCATCGCTTGTTTAAGCATACCGCCTTTGCCCATTTTACCCATCTTTTTCATCATATCCGCCATTTGGCGGTGCATTTTCAAAAGCTTGTTCAATTCACTGACTTCAAGTCCTGCACCTGCCGCGATGCGTTTTTTGCGGCTGGCTTGCAGAAGCGCAGGGTTCGCGCGTTCTTTTTTGGTCATGGAGTTGATCAGGGCGATTTGGTGTTTAAAGATCTTGTCGTCAAAGCCAGCATCTTTGACTTGGGCTGCCATTTTACCCATGCCGGGCATCATGCCCATGATGGATTCCATGCCGCCCATTTTCATCATCTGTTCCAATTGGGATTTCAGATCATTCATGTTGAACAGGCCCTTTTGGAACCGTTTCATCATGCGTTCGGCTTGTTCCGCTTCGATCGTTTCTTGGGCTTTTTCAACCAAGGCAACAATGTCGCCCATACCCAAAATGCGCCCAGCGATACGGCTGGGTTCAAAGGTTTCCAAGGCGTCCATCTTTTCGCCAAGGCCGACGAACCGAATAGGTTTGCCTGTGACTGCGCGCATCGACAGGGCCGCACCGCCGCGACCATCACCGTCCATACGGGTCAGAACAACGCCAGAGACGCCGATTTTATCGTCGAATTCGGTAGCAACATTGACCGCGTCTTGACCCGTGAGACCATCGACAACCAACAAGGTTTCGCGTGGATTGACAACATCGCGCACGGCGGCGGCTTGGGCGATCAATTCCTGATCAATATGCAACCGTCCAGCCGTGTCGAGCATATAGACATCATACCCGCCCAAAGACGCCTGCGTTTTGGCGCGTTTGGCGATGGCCACGGGGTCTTCGCCCTTGACGATCGGCAACGTATCAACACCGATCTGAACACCCAAAATCTGCAACTGTTCCATCGCGGCGGGGCGGTTCACGTCCAACGACGCCATCAAAACGCGTTTGCCTTCGCGTTCTTTTAAACGTTTGGCCAATTTTGCGGTGGTTGTGGTTTTACCGGACCCTTGCAAACCGACCATCAAAATCGGCGCAGGCGGCGTGTCAATTTTCAGCCTGCCCGCATCATCATCGCCAGCAAGAACGTGGATCAATTCGTCATGGACAATTTTAACAACCTGTTGACCAGGTGTAACGGATTTGGTGACGGCTTGGCCGGTTGCCTTTTCTTGGACGGCTTTTACAAAATCGCGCGCGATGGGCAGGGAAACGTCGGCCTCAAGCAGGGCGACGCGCACCTCGCGGAGGGCAGTTTTAACATCGTCTTCCGACAGCGCACCTTGTTTCGTTAACCGATCAAAGACACCAGACAGGCGTTCGGACAGATTTTCAAACATGTCTTGGCTCCTTCTTTTATGGCCAACATATAATGCGCAATGCCCAAAATACGAAGGCCCCTGTGGGCGAACACTCGCTGACAGGGGGCGATCCTTGTATTGGACAAGGACCGGAAGTTACACGACTCCCGGAGATTTGAGGCGCTTTTATGTGAAATTCTCGGAAGAGTCAACAAAGGGGCGCAAGAACCGCGCCCCGATGAGATTAGGCCGCCAATGATGAAATTTGGTCTGCCGCGAATTTTAGGGCACTGTCTTTGTCGAATGCCATTTGCTGTGCTGTGACTGTCGTGACATCGGTGATGCCAACAAAGCCCAAGATGTGCAGCATATAGCGTTGTGCGAAATCGATGTCGGATCCCGCCGCAGTACCATCAGACGAAAACGCCAAGATTGTACGTTTATTTTGCAACAACCCTTGTGGACCTGTTTCGGTATATTGGAACGTGACACCTGCGCGCACGATTTGGTCGATCCAGTTTTTCAAACCGGCTGCAATGTTAAAGTTATAAACAGGCACACCGATCACAACGACATCTGCCGTTTTGATTTCGTCAATCAGCGTGTCAGAGAAGGCAGCAATCTCTTGTTGTTCTGCACTGCGGTTTTCTTCTGGCGTGAAAACAGCGCCAAGCCACGCACAATCAATGGCGGGAACATCGGCAGCTTTGCGTGTGACGACGTCGGTCGCGCCCAATTTGGCAATAATGTCATCTGTTAATTGTAAGCTGATCGAACCTTGTGGTTTGATAGACGCATCAATGCGAAGTACTTTCATAAAGGGATACCTTTTTGGAGTTGAACTCTTACGTATCTAAGCGAAATCTTGACGCGCACAATTTGCGAAAATCACACAGGTTATGTGAGATTTTGCACAGTCGGTATAATATGTGGATAACACAAAAAAAGCGCGGGACATCGCCCCGCGCTCACCGTCGTATTCTTTGGCCTTATTCACCCAAAAGCGTCGCGATGATATGATCTGCCGCCTCATCAATTGACATTTTGGTGGTGTCGATGCGGATTTCGGGCACTTCGGGGGCTTCATAGGGGCTGTCGATGCCGGTGAAGTTTTTCAAATCCCCTGCGCGTGCTTTGGCATACAGACCTTTGACGTCGCGTTGTTCAGCGACTGACAGCGGCGTATCAACGAAAACCTCGATAAATTCGCCGGGCTGCATCATGTTGCGCACCATATCGCGTTCGGATCGGAAGGGTGAAATGAACGCCGTGATGACGATAAGCCCTGCGTCCGTCATCAGTTTTGCCACTTCGCCTACACGGCGGACGTTTTCGATACGATCCGCATCGGTAAAACCAAGATCCTTGTTCAGGCCGTGACGCACGTTGTCGCCATCCAACAGAAAGGTATGACGGTTCATGCGTGCCAATTTCTTTTCCACCGCATTGGCGATCGTCGATTTCCCAGATCCCGACAAACCGGTCATCCACAAAACCGCAGGCTTTTGGTTTTTCAGATTTGCGTGATGATCGCGGTTGATATCCGTCGCTTGCCAGTGAATGTTTTGTGCACGGCGCAATGCAAAATTGATCAAACCCGCTCCAACGGTCGCGTTCGTCATTTTGTCGATCAGGATAAAGCCGCCCAGTTCACGGTTGTTGGCATAGGGGGTAAAGGGAATGGCACGATCCGTGGTCAGCGTGGCGACGCCGATTGCGTTCAATTCTAATGATTTGGCCGCCGTATGCTCCATCGTATTGACGTTGATCTGATACTTTGGCTGCGCCATAGTGGCCGACACGGTTTGTGCGCCAATTTTTAGGTAATAGGCCCGACCAGGAACCAAATCCGTTTCGTCCATCCAGATGACGGTTGCTTCGAATTGATCGGCGACTTCTAATGGATCTTTGGCCGCAGTGATGATTTGACCACGCGAACAATCCACCTCGTCGCGTAGGGTCAGTGTAATGGACTGCCCTGCAACCGCCTGATCAAGATCACCCCCCAAGGTGACGATCCTATCAACATGCGATGTTTTGCCCGACGGCAGAATGCGAACCTCGTCCCCGGGTTTCACGATACCCGATGCGATTTTTCCTGAAAATCCGCGGAAATCCAAATTCGGGCGATTTACCCACTGCACAGGCATCCGGAACGACAGGCCTTGATCGGCGGATTGGTCCAGTTCGACGTTTTCCAAATGCTGCATCAGGGTTGGACCAGAATACCATTTGGTATTCTCTGACAACATCGTGATATTGTCACCCTTGAACCCTGAGATCGGGATGGCCGTGAAATCCATGACGCCGATGGATGCGGCAAATGCGGTATAATCCGCCACAATCTGATCGAAAATATCTTTGGAATACTCAACCAAATCCATTTTGTTGACGGCCAGAACGATGTTTTTTATGCCCAACA
>Ga0181605_10000339_pt1 | contig 47227 bp, 42 predicted proteins | sample 041ome_11_FD_148676 | JGI IMG/M metagenome (GOLD analysis project Ga0181605, IMG submission 148676) | Coastal salt marsh microbial communities from the Groves Creek Marsh, Skidaway Island, Georgia - 041411US metaG (spades assembly) | ecosystem: Environmental > Aquatic > Marine > Intertidal zone...
GCTGAGGCTGAGGCTTTCTATGCTGCGAAAGAAGATGCTGATCCTGACCGTCCATTAAGCCACGGTCTAAACAGCCGTCTTTCTCGCGACGAAAACGGCGAGATTTACGAAGAAGTATTCAGCGCCCATGGACGTTATGCAAGCAGCATTAAGGAAATCATTGGCCACCTAGTGAAAGCTCAAGCTGTCGCAGAAAACGAGGAACAAGCCAAGGCGCTCGGCCTTCTAATCGAGTACTACGAAACTGGAGACCTTTCAAAATGGGACGACTATAACATTGCTTGGGTAAGCACTACCGGCGGCGATGTAGATTACATCAACGGTTTTGTAGAGGTTTACAACGATCCTATGGGCTACAGAGGTTCTTACGAGACTATCGTACAGGTAAAAGACTTTGATGCGAGCGCACGTATGGCTGTGGTTGCCGATAACGTACAATGGTTTGAGGACAATAGCCCAATTATGGACGCGCATAAAAAAGAAAGTGTTGTTGGTGTCAGCTACAAGATAGTTACTGTAGCTGGTGAAGCAGGTGACGCCTCTCCTTCTACGCCTATTGGTGTGAACCTTCCTAATGCTAACTGGATTCGTGTAGAGCACGGTTCTAAATCTGTATCTCTCGGAAACATTGAAGATGCCTACCACGCAAGTGCAGGCAAAGGAATGGCCGAAGAATTTGGCTTCTCTACCATGCACAATGAGCGCGCTGAGAAATACGGCGAACTAGGTTCTAAGATGCATACCGCCCTTCACGAAGTAGTAGGTCACGCCTCAGGTAAAATCAATCCTGGAGTGGGCACGCCAAAAGAAACCTTGAAGAACTACAGCTCAACACTAGAAGAAGCGCGTGCTGACCTTGTGGCATTGTATTTCATCTTGGACGACAAGATGCAAGAGATTGGCCTGATGGAAAATAAAGAAGCCGGTTACGCTGAGTTTGACAACTACATCTCAAACGGTATGATGCTGCAATTGCGCCGTATTCTACCTGGAGACGATATCGAAGAAGACCATATGCGCAACCGCCAGTTGGTAGCTTCATGGGCTTATGAGCGCGGGAAAGAAGAAAATGTGATCGACCGTAAAGTCATCGATGGTAAGACCTACTTTGTTATAAATGATTACGACAAGCTTCGCGGGTACTTCGGAGAATTACTTCGCGAGATCCAACGCATCAAAAGCGAGGGTGATTTTGAAGCCGGTAGAATGCTTGTTGAAACGTACGGGGTTAAAGTGGACCAAGAACTTCACGCAGAGGTTTTACGTCGTTCAGAGCCATTGAACCTTGCACCATACAGCGGTTTTGTGAATCCTGAAATGGAGCCTGTTATGGAAGGTGATAGCATCATTGATGTGAAAGTCACCTACCCTATGGACTTCCTTGGACAGATGTTGCGCTACGCAAAGAACTATAGTTTCGAATAACGCTGTTGAGTTTTAAATGGAAGGCGCCCCAGCTGGGGCGCCTTTTTTTATTGCCTGCAATCACAAACGGTACAATCACAATTCTTATTGACTTTACGGCGCTTTATTAACGCCTCTTCCATCATACCCTTTAAGTCAAGGTTATCTAACCCGTTGTAGACTTGATCAGGTGTATAAGGTGCGTGAGCGTAATGTGGGCGCACATAATTGTACTCATGTACCAAATCGTCGATGGTAGCTTTCAGATGCTTAAAGCTTGGCGGATCTAATCTTCGCAGGTATTGCCCCTTAATAATCCTGAATAACCTTTCAATCATGCTGTTGGATTCTGGAATATCGAACTGCGCAATCTTGTGATTCATGTTGAGTCCAATTTTTTCATTCAATTCAATAAATAAATCGGACACCACCTTATTCTTATTTTCGACGCCTGCATCAGAGATTAAATCCAGCTGATGCTCCTTATCCTTGTTCTTGCCAATCAAAGGACGTACAGCCTCTAAAATGAGCTCACGCACAATAAACTTATCCGAGGTTGACCTACTAACCTTATACGCCAAGATTCGGCGAGAGAAGTTGTCCATGATCATATACACCGAAGCTTTCTGACCATCGCTCGTCTTGTATTTGGTGATATCAATGTGCCAGAACTCATTAGGAACAGAGGCACTTACCCCCTTTTTATTCTGCTTCGGCACCTCAAACCTTCGTTTGGGAAACATTTCATTATGGCGCCTAGTAAAGGTTGTATAATGACATGATAATCGTCCGTCTTGTAAAAGCCTAGAATGAATGGCGTGCAAAGGCCAATGCTCCCAAGCCGGGTCTAAGCAAGCGTCGTGAATGGTCTTAATCTCCTCATCCGTGAGTTGATTCGTATGCTTCTTAGCACACAACGATTGCCATGAAGCATAACATTTGAACTTCGAATCCTCCACCCAAGAATCATAGGTGCCTTTTTTCAATCCAATGATTTTGAGAACACTTCGAAGATCAATATCATCTTGATACGGCTCTAGCGTGTTCACAATCTGCTGCTTATTCTTCTTTAACAAGCGTTTATAAGCTTCTTTACTCTTGGTGGTTCGCAGAATGAGAACCATACGCATGGCCATATACGCATGAATCTCAGCTTGGCGTCGATCACTATTCTTTGACAATGCCAAAATGGTCTGTGAACTCTGCCCCATCGATTGCATCTTTTCAAAAAGAGCTTCCGCATCTTCTTGACGCCAACGATAGGTCGTAGATTTTGTGAGTTTCTTCCGAATGCTTTTTGGAATTACCAATTTTTCGATGCCCATCGCATAGGCATAACGTAGTTCTAAAGAGTAACGATTTCCGCGCCCCTTTTCTTCATTAAAATTTGTCATAAAAATTATAGATTAATTATGCGACAAATTTTGTTAGTACTAAATACTTAAACCATTTCTTGGGGACATTTATGTAATGGAATACATTCACTACATGAATTCAATCTCAGGAGTGCACATTGTGAGAAATTGAAGTACCTTGTTTGGACCTTATCTCCACCTTCATGGAAAAACAACTCACCTTCCGATACAATAGCTATGAGAATTGGCGCCAAACCGAACTCATTCCTATTGACGTTCAAGAGAAACTCGAATCTTTGTTAGAAACAGCGTACGCACCTTACTCTAACTACCCCGTTTCCAGTGTAGTCGTTATGGAATCTGGTACCCAGGTAGTCGGAACGAATCAGGAAAACGCCGCTTTTCCGGACGGGCTTTGCGCCGAGCGAGTTTCCGTCTTAGCCGCCAAAGCCGCATATCCTAACCAGCGTATTGCTGCAGTATATATTATGACGGCTGAAGAAGAGCGCACCCCAGCAGCGCCTTGTGGCTCTTGCCGCCAGGTACTTCATGAAGCCGAACTACGCCAATCCGAGCCGTTCGACTTGTATTTAGTGAATAAAACAAATGTTGCCCTGGAATTCAAAGGCGTGCAAGGACTACTTCCCTTCAGCTTTACTCTTCCGAAATAGACTTTTTGACTAGAGCGAAGATGTAGTCCAATTCCCCACGGATCAAATCTCTCGTTTCGTCATACGCGCTAGACTCACGTTCTGTATCGTCAAACCTCTTTGGGTCCTCATAGCGCAAAGGCAATCGCTTCCATGCAGCAGGGATAAAGGGACAATTCTCATCTGCGTGATCACAAGTCATCATCGCTATAGAATTTTGTTGAGGATTCGCAACGTCATCAAACACCTTTGAAAACAGCGTTGCCGGTTCAAACCCTTTCCAGTTCACACTATATTTCGGGTTTTCAAGACCTTCCGAAGTAATGACCATGCCTATTCTCTTCAAACTAGCCACGGTACGCTCATTACAAGCTGTAACCTCTACACCTCCTGAATAGGCGGTAATGGGCAGTTCATACTCCTGAGCCAAAAAATGACCCCAAACCTGAGAGAATTGGCTTCTTCTCGAATTGTGGGTGCAAATAAAATTCAATCGTGCCTCGCCGAACATTTGAATAGATTCAGTGATGGCTTTGGCGGCGGTAATTAATATTTGTTCTCTTTCCTCACGCATGTTAATTGGGATGTGTAACTAGGATCATCTTCTACAAATAAAGCACATAAGGTTACCAATACAAACTCATCGTAATTGAATTAACATTAAAAAAATATTACACGACAAAACACTGTAAATCATTGTCTTACAGAATGTTTGATTAACGTTTCCACATACATAATTACCGGAATCTCTAAGAAACACTAGTGATTTTATGTTAAGTGTTAATTCGTAACGCAGAAGTAACGTTATTTAATTATTCGCTTAACACTCAATTAACATTAGGCATCGACTTTCGCAGCGTAAACAAAATAACCATGAATTATAAGAATCTTGTTATTAGCGCATTAACCATACTAATAACAGTGTTTAGCGCAAAAGGTCAACAGGGTGTTAACGAAACGTCGTTTGGAAAGGGCTTGTTGAATTATGTAGCTGCAGACAGCAGTTTTAGCGTCAAGTTTGCACCACGCATGCAAGTTCGTTACTACGGGAACAGTGGCTTTGATAACGGCAGTTTAACCAAAGTAGACCACGACTTCTTAATTCGCAGATCGCGTTTCAAATTCGACGGTTGGGCTTACCACCCTTCTATTAAGTATAAAATGGAGTTTGGTCTAACCAACAATGATATCTCCGGCGCCAATGAATTCACCAAAGATGCACCAAGATTAATTCTTGATGCGGTATTGAAATGGGGGTTCGCACCAGGTTGGGAGTTTTGGGCTGGTCAGACTAAACTTCCTGGAAACATTGAGCGTGTAATTTCAAGTGCCAATCTACAGTTGGTAGATCGTTCTATGCTGAACAGTAAGTTTAACATTGACCGCGATATGGGAGTCCAGCTACGTCATAAGTCTACTTTCGGAAACGTTGTGACAAAAGAGAAATTCGCCATCAGCCAAGGTGAAGGTCGAAATATCACTGCTGGCAATGTCGGCGGATTGCAATATACCGCCCGTCTAGAAGTACTTCCATTCGGTGAGTTCACTAAAAAAGGTGACTACATGGGCTCTTCTACGGTTCGGGAAAAATCTCCAAAATTACTGCTGGCGTACACCTACGACTTGAATAGTAATGCAGTGAAAGACCGCTCGAACATGGGTTCGTACATGTACTTGGCTGATGGAAGTTTATACCAAACCAACATCACCACCCAGTTTGTGGACGTTGCGTTCAAATACCAAGGATTCTCTTTAATGTCAGAGTGGGCTTCTCGTGCTGCTGCAAATCCTGAGGCTGTAGAAGCTGACGGAACCACAACCGGTGATATTGTGCTCGTCGGAAGCGCTTTCAATATCGCAATGGGCCAATTCATTTCTGAAAAAGTAGAAGTGGCCGCACGATACACGACACTGATTTTTGACGAGGTCACAGGTGCCTCCAACACAAGTCAATATACCCTTGGACTCAACAAATTTGTTGTAGGCCACAAACTCAAAGTTCAATCGGACATCAGCTACACTACTAAAGCAGGCTCTGCCAGCGGAGTAATGTTCCGAACTGGATTTGAATTACACTTCTAACCTTAACCTACAGGTAACATTGCGGAAGTACTTTCGCAGCAGATAATTAACTCTATGGACAGTATTTTTTACTTGATGATCTTCGCCCTCGCGGTACTAGCTGTGGCAGATCTCGTCGTTGGTGTTAGTAATGACGCCGTAAACTTTTTGAATTCAGCCATCGGCTCTAAGGCCATCTCATTCAAGAATATCATGATTATCGCGAGTTTAGGTGTCTTTGTAGGCGCCGTTTTCTCAAGCGGTATGATGGAGGTTGCGCGTAAAGGAATCTTTATGCCTTCTAAGTTCTATTTTGATGAGATCATGTTCATCTTCATGGCGGTAATGATTGGCGACATCCTTTTGTTGGATTTCTTCAATACACTCGGGATGCCTACTTCTACTACAGTAAGTATAGTATTTAACCTTTTGGGTGCTGCCGTCGTTATGGCATTGATCAAAATCGGCATGTCTGATACTGAATCAGTCGCAGATTTGGCATCTTACATCAACACCAAAAAAGCGAAAGAAATTATTTCTGGAATTTTGCTATCAGTAGTGATATCCTTCACCGTGGGGATGATTGTCCAATGGATTTCTCGATTGGTGTTTACTTTTCAATACGAGAAAAAGGTTAAGAACTTTGGTTTTGTTTTTGCGGGAATCTGTCTAACGGCCATCGGCTATTTTATCTTCTTCAAAGGGTTGAAGGGTACCCCGTTCTACGGAGACATCAAAGACTTCTTGGCACAAAACATGTACCTCGTGATTGGAATGATGCTGCTCTTCTGGACTGTACTCATGTTCCTTGTCGATAAGATTTTCAAAATAAACGTACTGGTTGTAGTTATCGGTGTCGGGACTTTTGGTTTGGCATTAGCTTTCGCTGGTAATGACCTAGTAAACTTCATTGGTGTCCCAATGGCAGCTTACCATAGTTATGAAGCTTGGTCTGTTTCGGGTATTCCAGCATCGGAATTCTCCATGGAAATCCTAAGCGAGAAAGTACCTACAGAGCCTACCTTACTTTTTATTGCTGGTAGCATCATGGTGCTCACACTCGCATTTTCTAAAAAAGCGAGAACGGTTGCTGATACCTCTATCGACCTATCTCGTCAAGGCGATGGTAGTGAGCGTTTCCAACCTAACTTCCTTTCTAAGGCTATCGTTAAAGGATCTACGAAATTTGTAGAAGTGATTAGTACTGTTTTGCCTGCAAACGTTCAGACGAAAATTACCAACAGCTTCCAAACGCCAGCCATTGAAATTTCAGAAGAAAAGGCGAAAGAGCTCCCTGCTTTTGACCTTATCCGTGCGTCTATCAACCTCGCCGTAGCCGGAATCTTGATTTCGATTGCGACAAGCATGAAACTTCCGCTTTCTACGACGTATGTAACTTTTATGGTGGCCATGGGTACGTCGCTTGCAGATCGTGCATGGGGCAGAGAAAGTGCCGTATACCGCGTTGCCGGTGTGGTAAATGTTATCGGCGGTTGGTTCTTAACGGCACTCACTGCCTTTGCTTTCGCAGGGACCTTAACATACATCATTTACATGGGTAAAGGACCAGCTGTAGCTATTCTTCTGCTTTTCGCGGCAGTTCTTATTGTTCGCAACTACCTAAGCCACAAGAAGAAGAAAAGTGCCCAGGTTGATCATACTTCATTGAAAAAATCAGCTAGTAAGACGGTACAAGGCATTATTGAAGAAAGTGCAGATAACGTAGCAAAGTCCATGTACCGTACCACGAGAATCTTCAACGGAGTTGTCGACGGCCTTGCGAACCAAGATGCGAGTTCTCTAAAGAAAATGCGCAAGCGTGTAACGAAGTTTGAAGACGAAGTCGAAACCTTGAGAAATCACCTATTCTACTTCATCAAAAACCTCGATGATACCAGTGTTCGCGGTTCTAATTTTTACATCATGGTTCTCGCTAACCTAACGGATGTGGTTCAATCGTTGGATTTTATAGCGAAAAAGAGCTTCAAGCATGTTGACAACAACCACAAGCCTTTAAGTAAAGGTCAGATTGCAGACTTAAAAGAGATTGAAACTGCATTTAGCTCCTTGCTTGTGGATATCGAAAAAGCATTCCAAACCCAATCATTCGGCGATTTGAGCAGCTGTCTTGAAAAAGAGACGTCTATGCTTGCGCTCATTTCAGATAAGATTGATGCGCAGATTGCACGCACAAGAAAAGAAGAAGTAAGTCCAAAGAATACAACGCTATACTTTAACGTATTGCTCGAATCCAAGGATTTAGTAAAAGGCGTCATGCGCTTGGTAGAAGAGTACCACAGCAGCGCTGCTAACGCCTAATCAATAGATTTCTATTCGTTAAAAAGCCATCCTTCGGGGTGGCTTTTTTATTTCATCGGAGTCTTTACCCTACTTTCGCAACATGCGCATTGTTTATTTCTGTTTGGGATATACTCCGGATCTGTTAGTACAACTCGAGACTTCAATATTGAGATGTGCCTCGTTGATGCCAGAAGGCAGCACGATACATTTGTATTGTGAGGATAGCAAGCCATACGAGAATTGGCCTGTACAAATCGAAAAACGCACTTTAAAGCAATTTGAACAGTGGAAAGGAGCGCATCATTTCTTTTGGAGGATTAAGATTAACCTCATTCTAGAGATGGTTCAAAACTATCCAACTGATAAAATTCTCTACTTAGATGCGGACACATTGGCCGTCGATCTTGCCAAGGTCGACAAGCAACTTGAGCGCATCAATTTAATGCATCTAAATGAAGGTACCTTAAGCGAACTCACCACGAAAACTGAAAGGCGCATGTGCCAGCAAATCACTGGCAGACAAGCTCACGGAATAGAGTTTCATGATAGCATGGAAATGTTCAATGCTGGCGTGGTCGGTCTAATGCCAGGACAAACTGAGTCTATGACGTTAGCATTGAGTCTATGCGATACTTGGCTAGACTGGGAAGTGACTCCCCGACTTATAGAGCAATTAGCGCTAAGTGTGGCGTTGAATACGTCACGTGATTTGGGTACTTGCTCCGAACTTATAGGGCATTATTGGAGCACAAAAGATTGGTGGGTTCCTTTCTTAAAACAATGGCTCGATAAACATCATGGACGAACCATAGAAGAGAAAATTACCGCAATCAAAGAGTTGGACACAGCTGCATATCCCTTCTGGGCGAAACGCTCGAATACTGCCCGGCGCCTTCGAAAACTCTTCCGACGTAAGTAGAAAGTGTGAGTGAAGTCACAACGCTTTCGGGCTAAGTCTTTTATCTTCGAAGCTATTCCTGTCTTGGCTATTGCCTGGAGAGATACAACAAAAAACAGATGACCATGCAAAAGAATTGGATTCTAAGCGGAATCGCAGCGACCGGATTGCTATTTGGATCTTGTCAAATGGGCGACAGCGCACCCGAAGGACCGCAAAAAATTACTATCCTTCAAACCGCAGATATTCACGGCCAGGTTTACCCTCACAGCGAGTTATTTTGGGAAAACGAAGAAATCAGCTTCAAAACCCTTGGTGGTTTGGCGAATATGAAAACTTTGTTTGATCAAGAACGTGCGGCAAACCCAAATACCATTATTCTCGACGGTGGTGATCTTATTCAAGGATCGGCAATCGCTGCTTTGTCAAAAGGTGAAGCATTCAGTTCTATTGTAAAAGCCATGGACTTCGACTTCTTGATTCCAGGTAACTGGGAAGTGGTCTACGGTAAAGAGCAAATGATGAAAGTCCTTAAAGGCTATGAGACCCCGGTGATCACCGCTAACATGTTCCATGATGAGGAAGGCAAAGCTCCAATTTTCCCACAATATTGGATCAAGGATATCGCTGGGGCGCGACTAGGATTCATCTCCTACAACGATCCTGAGGTACCGATCCGTCAAAACCCATCATTCTCTAAAGGACTAGATTTTGACCCTATTTTGGATAACCTTGGCCAATTGGTCAATAAACTCAAAGACGAAGAAGGTGTTGATATCCTTTTTGTGGTAACACACATCGGAATTAGCAAGCAATTCGACCTTGCAAACAACCCCGCCTTAGAACGCGTGGACTACGTTTTAGGCAATGATACACACGAGCGCATCCGCGAGCCACTTCAAGCCGGTCACGCCAAGGTAACCGAACCTGGTGCCTTCGCATCATTTGTCGGTAAAATGGTTTTAGAAGTAGAAGATGGAAAAATCATTTCAGAGGAATACGAACTTTTAGAGGTAGATCCTACCGTATATGAGGCAGATGCAGACGTTGCTGCAGTCATTGAAGAGGCTATCGCTCCTTATGGTGATGAAATCAATGAAGTTTTAGGATATACCTCCACTCCATTGTACCGCTACTTTGTGGTAGAAAATCCAATGGACAACTTCATTACTGATGCTGCCATGTGGAAAAACAATGTGGATATCGCATTGAGCAACGGCTTTAGATTCAGCCCTCCAATCGTACCTGGTGAAAGCGGTGTAGCTCCTATTACCCGTGGAGACCTATGGAACATGTTGCCTGTGAATGAGAAGGTGAAAATTGGAAAAGCGAGTGGCCAGCAAATAAAAGACTGGTTGGAGAAGGAGCTGCACAACGTATTTGCTGAGAACCCGAATGAACGATTTGGCGGATGGGTAGTACGTTTCTCAGGAATGCAGTTGACCTTCCATGCTGAAGCGCCGAAGGGTGAACGCGTTCAAGAGGTGATCATTCAAGGAGAGCCGATGGAACTCGACAAACTATATACAATGTCCGCTTGTCGCCGTGAAGGCGAACCTATCAGCACGTTGTGTCGTATGCCAAACACTGTTGAGACTGTGGTTATGGACTACACTGTACACGATTTGATTGAAGAATACTTAGCACATTTTGATACCATAGCTCCCGTACGCGACGGCCGTGCAGTTGCTGCAGATTTAGGCGATAATGTATTAAGCCAATTGCCAGGAACCGATTACCATTTCCATTAATAGACACATGAAAAAACTATTCATCACTTTTAGCCTAGCAGCATTGGCCCTTGCTAGCTGCCAAGCTCCCGCCCCTACCGAAGTTGTGGTAGAGGAAACTGTAGAAAACAACTACTTTATCCTCAATCGCAATGTGGAACAACTCAAAGCTGTCGGGAAGGCAGCTGCTGATCTCGCTGTCGCAGATTCTACGACCTACGGAACCTTTAAGGTGGTCGTTTGTGGTAAGTCTGTACAAGATTTGTTAGACGAAGAGAAAATGGCTGATGCAGTCGCTATCCTTCAGGCTAGCGGCGTTGAGATGTACGCTTGTGGTCTTTCACTGAAGAAATTTGGTGTAGATCCAGCTTCACTGCCAGAATTCTACCAAGTAGTCCCTAATGGCTTGGTTTTTGGATTTGAACTACAGAAGGAAGGTTATTATTCTATAACCCTCTAGACCTAGGTTAATAACACCCCTAGAAATCCCGTGCCTTGATAAGGTGCGGGATTTTTTTTATCGCATCACGTGGACTGCGTGGCGTACGACGATTTCTCGATTTTGACTGTAGGCATTGCTTGCCTCGATTTCCAAAAAATATACCCCTGCCGCAACGGGCGCACCTTCAAATGTTCCATCCCAAGATTCATCCGGGAGGAAGGACTCATAGACTAACTGGCCCCAACGATTATAAATACGCTGGTGCAACTGTTCCGCATTATCAGAAAGGATATCTAAACGGTCATTGACCATATCTCCGTTCGGCGTGAAGAAATTTGGTACCGTCATCGTAGGATAAAAGGCCACCTCCTGGCACAAGGAATCCACGCAACCGTCGGCCGTGTATAGGTAGGCGCAAATGGTTTGGGGTTCTGGATTAAGGACTACAGGCCCCCAGCCAGTCATTAGGTGGCTACCAGTAATTGCACCATTGCTCCAACTCTGGCTACCTGCAGAAATAAAAATTGAATCCAAGCTGTTTGAGTTTACCGACTCATAATAGACATTTATACCGATGATTTCGTCTGAATTTAATACTTGGACCATCCCTGAATAGCCACTTCCATCGTTCGCAATCACTAAGGAATCTATGCGACGAGTATACCCCACACGCATCGAAGGCAAGGCCACACTATCTGTACAGCCCTCACTGGAAGAGGTGATCAAGTATCCGCTGTAATTACCCGAATCCACCAAACAATGAGTAAAGGTCGAAGAGGAATCTATTGTACCGTCACTCAACACCCATTGGTAATTTAGAAGTCCAAGGCTATCCAATTCATTTTCTAGTGTAAAGCATAAACTATCACAAGCGAACAACGCAGAAGTGTCCACCAGAATCTGAGCATCACTTTTAGGAGCAATCCAAACGGTGTCATAGGACACGCAATCGTATTCAAATGATATATCATCAATACCAAAGTCATTCCCCGATAACGCTGCACTCGTCGTTACTAAATTTATGGTTGCACTACCCGAGGCAGGTACAGTAAAAGTGCGAGTCGTCTGTGCCCAAGTTCCCGTAGAGTTCGGCGTACTTGCAGGGTTTCCAATATTCGTTCCCGCTAGCTTCAGTTGTAACGACCCCGCAGGGGTAACGAAAGTGAGCATCCACCAGCGCATGGTTACCTGAACACCAGGAGGAAAGCTTACAATCTGTCTCCAAAGGATTTTATTCCCTCCAGTAGACCCATTGACTAACATATAGTTTCCTGTACCAGTGGTATGATCGCCCCAACTGCTAAAGTTAGGGTGAACGGCGTTGGGATTAGGTCCAACAGCATAGGTGCCTTCGTTCCAAATTGACGTCGCGTTATACGTGTACGCGGTTAAAAACCCAGTATTACCACTTGAGAAGTTTCCATTCGTAGCCATTTGACTAAACTGACTCGTCCCTTCTACAAGAACATAGGTAGCGGTATCCGTTAGAATGATATAGGGAGATGCACAAGTATCGCAACTCAAAGTGGCATCGTGCGACCATTGATAACTGCTTGATCCAGTAGCGCTTAAAAATATAGTATCTCCAACACATGCGGTCAAGGAATCTTGGCCCACCACTACCGTACACTGACCGTATAAGGCCGATACGAATAGCAATAAGGCTGCACTGATGTAGATTCTTAAGTTCACAGTTTAAATATACGTATCAGTTCCTAAAAGCCGTAAAACCCGCCTCATGAATGAGTCAACGCAGAACTGAAAAATTATTCGAAATTTTCCTTGAGTATTATTGTTTAGAATCATTCTAGATAATAGGTTTGTCCCGTTATTTAAAATCATTCTAAATAGTGCTACCCCTACTCCTATCCATTCTAATCTCCGCACCAGCCGATACAACCTTACCGGCCCCTGTTGAGCTAGAAAGTATAACCATCACTGCAGCTGCGAACGATCCAAACAAACACATTTCAGGTTCTGCCGTAGTACTCACTCAAAAGGAACTCATGCTTTTTGATCAAAGCGATGCGAACACCGTTCTTCAAAACCAGCCCGGCGTTTACGCACAACAAGAAGACGGTTGGGGGCTTCGAATGAACGTAGGTATTCGCGGAACAGGCACCTTGCGGTCCTCTAGAATTACCCTAATGGAAGACGGTATACTAACGGCTCCTGCAGCCTACAGTGCACCTGAAGCGTATTATACGCCGGTAGTATGGAAGTATGAACAAATAGAAGTCCTGAAAGGAGCGGCCCAAGTCATCACTGGCCCTCAAAGTACTGGAGGGGCGCTGAACTTCATTACCCCTTCAGGGGAAGGCAATTCCAAAGAACTTGTTGTTGGAGGTGGATCATTTGGGCAACAAAAGGCGTATTTCCGTGGACAGCAAGCTTGGGGTAAAAGGACCCAAATTCAATATGGCCTGTACCGTCATAGTGCCGAAGGTTTCGGCGAACTCCTAAATAGTACAACAGGTGGTTTCAAACTCCAAGACGGGTATCTCAAGGTGGTACATCACCTCGACGATAAGGACCGCCATCATTTGCATTGGTTTAGTGCAGCCACTCGAGAACGTTCTGAGCAAACCTACCTCGGAACTACCCTCGAACATGCGATTGAGCAACCCTCGTTGCGTTATATAGCCGCAGCAAATGACCAAATGGACATGGAACGATTGATGAATAGATTAGGTTATACACTGAATTTCAATCATGGTTTCTTCCGCGCGGATGTATACCGTCAGTACGTACACAGGAATTGGTACAAGCTCGATAAAATCAATAGCCAAGGCATTGCAAGCGTGCTTCAACAACCCTCGGACTATCCCGTTGAATTCTTGGCCATGCAAGGGCTTCATACGGACACTGCTCTAGCCACTTTGAAGGCCAACAACCGCTATTATATCAGCCAAGGGCTCCAATTGCGCGGCCAATGGAGTCAGCGTTTGGAACGAAATATCCTAAAACACGAAGCAGGACTTCGTTTTCACTACGACCACGCCGATCGTTTTCAGCATAGCGATAGCTACAACATTTTCGGTGCACAAATGGCGCTTCAAAGTCGCGGCGCCGCAGGCACGGCCGGCAACCGCATCGATGCCAGCACAGCGGCAAGCGGATACTACAGAACAACCTGGACTCGTGGAAGCTGGAAAGTTCAGGCCGGAGGCCGTAGTGAGTTCATCTTAGCCTCACGAGAAGATTTCGGATCGACAGATCCCGAACGTACGGGCATTAACGCCAGCACACGTGCGAACCGCACCATTATTTTCTTACCAGGATTGAGCATTAACAAGCAAACCGAACATTGGAACATCTTCGCCGGTATCCACCGAGGTTTCACTCCAGCAGGCTCAAAAGAAGGTGTTCTTCCCGAACTTAGCATCAGCACAGAATTTGGCCTAGAGCATACGCAACGTCCTTTCCAACTTGTTGCCTTCCATAGCGCCTATGATCGATTGTTAGGATCAGATGCTGCAAGTGCTGGAGGTAGCGGTAGCGGAGAATTATACAATGGCGGTAGCGCTCAGATCACGGGAATGGAGGGCCAATTCTCTCATCACATCCAAAACCATCAATTCACCTTAAGCGGAACTTGGACACGTGCTGTGTTCACCGAGTCTTTTTCAAGTGAGTTTGAAGGTTGGGGCGATGTAGAAAAGGGCGATGTACTTCCTTATCTTCCACAGGGTCAAGCCTCCCTTCGATACGATATACAGCTCAAGCCGATTAACTTTAGCTTACAATCCCAACTACTAGGTGCACGTAAATCAACGGCTGAACTAGATGATTGGGATTTACCCGCTGCCTTAGTAATGAACGCCGCTTTAAGCATCCCGTTGCAACCATCTACCACATTAAAGTTCAGTGCACAAAACCTTACCAATACCAGACATGTAGTGGCCGCTCGACCTGCGGGTTACCGGACGTTTGCCCCACGAATACTCCTACTCACCTTGCAGGCAAAATTTTAAAGGAATTCCCCGGGCGCTCCGCGCCCGGGATTTTTTTACCCCAACCTAAGGATATCACTGTAGACCCCTCGCGCGGTCACTTCAGCTCCGGCCCCAGCACCCTGAATAACCATAGGGTGATCCCCATAGCCTTCAGTGTAAATCTCAAATAGGCTATCCGAACCTTGAATGCCTCCCAGTGGAGAAGCTTTTGGAACTTCCACAAGTGCCACGCTCAACGTGGCTTCACCCGCATCGCTGATAGCAAGGTCGCCAACGTATCGAAGCACCTGATTAGGCGCTAAATTTTGCTTTAAGTCGCCATAGTATGCGTCTAGCGCTGGGAAGTGCGATTTGAATGCATCGTAGGGCACATCTTCTTGGCACTCCGTAGGAATGAGGTTTTGGATACTTACATCACTCAGTTCAGCCCGCACATCTACCGTTCTCGCCAAAATGAGCAACTTGCGCGCGACATCCATGCCATTGAGGTCCTCGCGTGGATCGGGTTCGGTATATCCGCTGAGCTGGGCTTCGTTAAGCACAGAGGTAAAAGCTCGATCGGATTCGCTGTAGGTATTAAAGAGGAAGCTCATCGAACCGCTGAAGACTCCTTTGATTCGGGTAATACGGTCACGGCTGTGGTGTAACTGCAACAAGGTATCCACTAGGGGAAGCCCCGCTCCTACATTGGTTTCATACTTAAAGGATTTCCCCTTCCGTTCGAGTAAGATGCGTAATTCATCGTAATACTGTTGGTCACGTGCATTGGCCTTTTTATTGGAGGCTACTAAATCGCAACCGCTCTCCACAAAGAGTGGGTAATAATCTGTCAACGACTGTTCTGCAGTATTGTCGACAATAACGAGGTTCGATAGACCACTTAGCGCCAGTGCTTCAGCAATGCGCCGTGGATCGTTATTCTCTGTGCTTTCTGAAAGAAGTTGATGCCAATTTTCCGGAAGTCCAGCTGGAGTGAAAATTGAGCGCTTAGAATCGGCCACACCAATCAATCGAACGTCAAGCTTTCGCTTCTCTCGAACGTGAGCACTACTTTCTAATACCTGACGAATAAAAGTACCCCCTACCAAGCCTTTTCCAAAACAGAATACATTCAGGCGTTTGAGCTGACCAAGAAGCTGGCTGTGAACGAGGTCCAGTGCCTTCTTTTGTGTACCGCCATTCAATACCAATGATATTTGGTGTCCCTCGACACTATTGGCAATCAAATGAAGCCAAATATTGTTTCTACGTAGTTCGTAGATAGCACGCTCCAAGGCATAGTTATGGCGACCTACAATGTTTAGAATCGTCAGCCCTTCCGTGATGGATACCGTTGCCTCTTCCTTAGAGAAAGCATTGATTAAAACCTCTTGTGCCTTAGAGGCATTTTCCTGATCTACCACAACACCAAGACTTCGTTCTGAAGAAGCTTGACTCACCAGACGAACATTGATTCCAGCTTCTGCCAGGGCCATAAACGCCCGGGCATCAACCCCAGCAACCCCATGAAAGGCAACACCTGTTAGGCTAACTAATGCCACATTAGGAATATGACTCAATGCTTTTACACTGCGCTCGCTTTCTTGAGCATTAATGATTGTACCGACATGTTCATGTGCATGAAAAACACTTCGGATGTGCAGCTCAACATCATTTTCCTCTAACAGTGACAGTGCCTTGCGGTCGAGAACGCTTATGCCTGCAGACGCCAGTTCCTGTGCCTCTTGGTAGTTAAGATGCTCAATAATCTCTGCCTGCTCGACGATCCGAGGATCTGCCGTGTAGACTCCTTTTACCAACGTCCATTGTTCAACGACTGAAGCATCCAATTCTTTTGCCCACAAGGCCGCTTTTACTTTTCCCTCACCGCGCTCGTAACTGCGCGCTTCTAATGAAAATGGCACCGACGCTAGGGCACCGAAAAGATCTTCGACATGAGCCTGTGGAAACAAGATGAACGTGGAATCGCCGTCGCGCTTTTTTAAAAGTTCAACAGTCTGGTTAACGGCTTTTTCATCCGTAAAAATGTCGTGGGTTAGTTGTACGATTCTACGCATGGTAAAATTCTAATATTTCTTTTGTAATCTGTTCATATTCAAGTAAAAAGCCGTCATGACCGAAAGCACTTTTAAGCACCTTTAAATCGGCTGAAGGCAGCGCATCTGTCAAAGTACTTTGCACGGAAACCGGTATCAACACGTCGCTATCAAATCCGAGGACCAAGGCCTTAGCGTCAAGCTTAGATAAAGCGTTTTGTATTCCACCTCTACCCCTTCCTACATGATGAGTATCCAACTGTTGTGTTAATCTGTAATAGGACGGCGCATCGAATCGTCGTACTAATTTTTCGCCCTGATATCGGATATAGGAAGGTGCACGATAATTCCCCAACGCCTCCTCGGAATCCTTCTGCGCCAGGTTGAATTGAATAGTGGTCCTATAATTCAACATTCCTATACCTCGAGCCGCCTGTAATCCCCGCGAACCGTCACCTGTCCAAAGTGTGGGGTCCGCCTCCATGGCTAATCGCTGAGCCTCATGAATGGCTTTGTTCCAAGGCATTTCTTCAGCTCCAGTGGCCAAAAGAATCAAATGCTCGACTGATCCCTCAAACCCTATGGCAAATTCCAGGGCTTGATACCCTCCAAAGCTTCCACCTATGAGCGTATGGATGTGATTCAACCCGAGGTGTTGCGCCAATAATAATTGGGCATTCACTGTATCCCTCACCGTTACAATGGGGAATTTTTGCCCGCTTAAAGTATGATTACCAGGGTTACTCGAGCCATAGGGTGAACCTAGTACATTCGCACAGACTACAGCATAACCTTCGCTATACAGTCCATCCGGACCGAACAAACCCGGCCACCAATCTGTAGGATCATCATTGGCCGTCAAGGCATGAAAGACCCAAACCACAGGCTCGTTGACCAAATCACCTTTAACTCGGTAATGCAGCACCACTTCTTTTAAGTCACCACCGCGCTCTAACGGCAATACTGGAATATTTAACTGGTGTACTTTCATTGACACGCTTGGTTAAAATCTTCAATCAAATCAGCAACGGTTTCCAAGCCGATGCTAAATCGAAGGAGTCCGTCCGTAATCCCTACTGCCTCACGCACTTCCTTAGCCGTCTTCGAATGGGTGGTAGAAGCGGGATGTGTTGCAATGCTTCGTGCATCACCAAGATTCGCCGTCAAGGAGAATATTTTCAAATTGTTTAATAGGGTTCTTCCACGCTCTATACCCCCTTTGACCACTACACTCACCATTCCGCCACCGGCGTCCATCTGTGCTTGTGCCAAGGCATATTGCGGGTGTGATGGCAATCCTGGGTAGATCACCCGTTCTACATCTGGGTGAGCCTCCAAAGCCTGTGCAAACGCCAAGGCGTTGCTGCAATGACGGTCCATGCGTACCGCCAAGGTTTCTAAGCTCTTACTCAATACCCATGCGTTGAAGGGCGACATAGAAGGTCCCGTACGACGGATAAAACCATAACAGGCATCCACATATTCAGCCTTTCCAACAATCGCACCGCCAAGTACTCGGCCCTGACCATCGATCCATTTCGTCGCACTATGAATGATGAGGTCCGCCCCATATTCGCTCGGTCGCTGCAAATAAGGTGTTGCGAAGCAATTATCCACCGTGTAGATCAAGTTATGCTTTTTGCACAGCGCTCCTACGAATTCCAAATCTATAAGGTCCAGTGTAGGGTTCGTCGGTGTTTCGAAGAACACAAGCTTAGAGTTAGGCTGTACAGCAGCTTCCCATTCCCCTGGATTTCTGGCATCCACGAAGGTGCAGGTGATGCCCCATTTTGGGAGGATCTCGTTCAATATATAGGTGCTGTTCCCGAAAATGGCACGTGCAGCGATGATGTGATCTCCCGCTTGGAGCAAGGCCGCAAAGGTGGTGAACACTGCATTCATCCCTGAGGCCGTCGCTACACCCGCCTCAGCGCCTTCTAAAGAAGCAAGCTTGCTTGCGAATTCATCGGTGTTGGGATTAGAGAATCTACTGTAGAGATTGCCCTGTTGCTCCCCTGCAAATAGGGCTGCTCCCATCTCAGCATCGTCAAAGGTGAAACTCGAGGTGAGGAACAATGGGGTACTGTGTTCGCGGTGCTGGCTTTGCTCTAACTGAGTTCTAATGGCCCTAGTTTCAAATCCTTTCCCTTCCATTAGGCACGTTTTAATATGAGTTCAACCGGGCCCGATGCCTCAAGCACTGCATAGGCACTGCAATATTTTTCACGAGTCAGCTGAGCAGCTCGCTCCAAGACCTTATCGGAAGCATCAGTATCCACCGTAATGGTCATTTCAATCTTTGAGAAGATTTTGGGTAAGGTTTCACGACGCTCGGCACTTACCTCAGCGTTGTAGCTTCGAATGGCATGCTTGCCTTTCTTTATGATGTGTACGATATCAATAGCACTGCAACCGGCTAGGGAGATTAACATCAACTGCATCGGGCGAAACCCTTGATCGTGACCACCGAACTCTTCGGCAGTATCTAAAATCATTTCATGCTGGCCTGCGGTGGCTTTAAAGCCGAAGGCATCATCAAATCGTTCCAAAGAAATTTTCATACTTCATCAATTTTTGTTGAAGTACCAGAACGAAAGAAAGAAAAACAGAAAACTGTGTTTCGTATCTACCTCCGCAATGTGCGAAGAGGAATTAGCACCTTCTTGGACGACCAAGGGTTGCTAAGGTTTCATCGGGCCTTTCCCTCCACCTTTCTGGATACTTCAAATGTCAAAGGACAAAGCAAATAAAAGGACTATTTTTTATATGCTATTCATCCTTCGGTAAAATTTTATAAAAAAGGCCAAAGCCAGTTACTAGTGGGTTGTAGCTCACCCTCAGGGCCCAATGATCGGAAAGAAAAATATCCGCAGTGGCATTGGCTCCTAGCAGTGTTCCCCCTCCTTCTCCTTCAAGCGGCTCTAAGGTTGGATTAAGTAAATCATTCACATCGTGGTAACCACTGAGTAGACCTCCTTGAATGCCGAGGCTTATTCGTTCATGCGGATGTACTCGAAAATCTAAGCCCGCCATGAAGGCAATCTGCCGCCAAGAATTCCACATCACGCTCTGGATGATGTCCAATTCCCATTGCTCATTCTTCGATACCGACAAGGGTATACGAGTCGTCAATAGGGGTAAATCATGATTAAACCCATAAAACCAACTCGTATCACGAAATGTAAAAGCGTACGTACTCTGACCCGGTAAATTCGCCGGATCCGTCCATGTACCGTCCACCTGAATCCAATCTTGTTGGGTGACCCCTAAATCTTTATGAATAGCTCTAAGATACCCGAGCTCAATAGACCATTGCTGTTGGGCATGAGCACTCCCACCCAAGAGTAAGAAGGCCCATACCGCAATACAACGTTTCATGTTATTCTCCTTTGAAGAGTTTACGCACGCCAGTCGCTTTGGCTCTGGTCTTTTGCAGGACTTTTTCTTCAAAATCCTCCACTGGCGTTTCAGAAATGGTGGAACCAAACCCTAAGCACTCAACCGTAATATCGCGTGTCGCAGCGTTAATTTGGAATTCCTCGACAATCTCTACAACATCAGGGTGTATCCTCAGTGTATTTTGAGCGTCCAAAACAACCTTCGCACCATCCGGCAAAGTATTGAGTGTACGCTGAATACTCGCTTTATTCAAGAAGCTCACGCTCTCACTGAATTCAATACGAATGGGCTCGCCTGCCTTGTAATTCGCAAGGTCAAATTTGTAAGGAAGTTTAAAGTTGTCCCACAAGATATAAACGATTGCCACTACAAGTCCCAAAGCGATACCCGTAAGGAGATCGGTCATAACGATACCTACAACAGTTACGGTGAAGGGAATAAACTCACTTTGTCCCTTCTTCCACATTGCAATAAATAGGGCCGGCTTAGCCAACTTCCATCCTACTATCAGAAGAATTGCCGCTAGCGCTGCCAAAGGAATCATGTTCAATACTTTGGGAATGGCGTAGGCACAGATGAGCAATAAGGCACCATGCATAAAAGCTGAGGCCTTCGTACGGCCGCCGCTTTGAATGTTTGCAGAGGAACGTACGATAACCTGGGTGATTGGCAAGCCCCCAATGAATCCACTGACCACATTTCCGAAACCTTGCGCCCAGAGCTCTTTGTTGGTAGGCGTAACGCGTTTGAAGGGGTCCAGCTTATCCGTTGCCTCCACACAGAGCAAGGTTTCTAACGAGGCCACCACAGCCATAGTTATACCAATGGTGTAAATAGCAGGGTTTGCGAAGGCCGTCATATCAGGTAAGGTGAATTGGCCCACAAATCCTGAGAGTCCTTCCGTTACTGGAATAGCTACCATATGATCCGCTCCCAATAACCAGCCCTCCACGGCACCTAGATTCATAGCCAATAAAATCCCCATAACCACTGTTACAAGCGGGCCTTGAATGATGGTGGTAAAGCTGAGCTTCTTCATGAATGGACGTTCCCATAAAATCAGTATGGCTAGCCCTAATGCGGCGATTAGCGTCGCAGTTGGATTGAGTGCCTCCAACATAAATTTCAACTCCGAGAACGTATTGTGGCCGTCTTGTTGAATGAAAGCAAAATCTCCTTCGGGGTCGGCATCATATCCCACAGCGTGAGGAATCTGCTTCAAGAAAATGATAATACCGATACCCGATAACATTCCTTTAATGACCGATGAAGGAAAATAATATCCGATGACTCCGGCACGTAGAGCGCCTAGAATCATTTGCGTAATTCCAGCAACAACGACAGCTGCTAAAAAAGTTGGGTACGCCCCCAGTTCTTCAATGGCACCATAAACGATCACGGCAAGCCCTGCCGCTGGTCCACTTACACCAAGCGGACTGCCACTCAAAGGTGCGACAACCAAGCCTCCTACAATCCCCGCTATCAAGCCGGAAAACAGTGGAGCACCGGAAGCCAATGCGATTCCTAAACAGAGGGGTAAGGCAACGAGAAAGACGACAATAGAACTCGGGATGTCGTACTTAAAATTGCGTACTGGGCTATATTCCATAATTTCAAATGTGTAGTTATTGCAATCTATTGGATAACTTGATGAGAAGCAACAATTCACTAACCTATTTGTTAGAATGATTTGCCGTTATTTGCAATATGCTCAGTTATAGTTCGCACATTACACATCCTTCTTTGCCATGGGTAACTTTTGTCCATGGTGCCGGTGGTTCGAGTACAATATGGTACAAGCAGTTGCGAGCATTTCGTGAAAATTTCAACGTGTTACTTATCGACCTACGTGGACATGGTAAGAGCAAAGCACCATTCTACGAAAAGCTTAAAAACTACAACTTCACAACCATCGGTGATGAGGTACTCGAAGTTTTAGATCATTTGAGAATTCAAAAAACACATTGGGTGGGCATTTCACTTGGTACCATTATCATTCGAGAAATCACGGAACGCTACCCACATCGAACCTTGAGTATGATAATGGGTGGGGCTGTAATGAAGTTGAACAAAAGGGGTCAAGTGTTGATGCGCACAGGTGCAGCATTAAAAAGTGTGCTTCCATACATGATACTCTACCGCTTTTTTGCTTGGATAATCATGCCGAAAAAGAAGCACCGTGAATCCAGAAACTTATTTATCCGCGAGGCTCGTAAACTTTATCAGCGAGAGTTCAAGCGCTGGTTCACTCTCGTTGCGGAAGTGAATCCTTTACTTAAATATTTCAGGTTTAAGGACAGCGAGGTACCTACCCTATACATTATGGGAAGTGAAGACCACATGTTTTTACCTAGTATTCGTAAAATTGTTGCCTTGCATCACAGCGCCCTTCTCCACGTCATAGAAAACTGTGGTCATGTAGTGAATGTTGAGCAACCGGAAATTTTCAATGAAGAAGCTATAAAATTCTTAAAGTCGCATTCGAACAATGCTTAAAACACCCTACACCAGATTCAAGTGGGTTGCTCTGTTTGAAGGGAGCTCCTTCCTTATCCTGCTCTTTATCTCAATGCCGCTCAAATACTTGGCGGATATGCCCATGCCAAATAAGGTGTTTGGGATGTTGCACGGGTTACTTACGGTACTTTATTTATTCTCCCTAATCGAGTTTAAACTTAACTACAGGGTGAGCTGGAAACATTTCTTTTTGTTCCTTATTGCCTCCCTCGTTCCTTTTGGAACATTTTACGCAGAAAAGAAGTGGTTACGTCCAATTGGCGAGGCACACGGCGAACACTAGTCTTCGAGCGCTTCTATTTTCTTTAGGACTTCCTGCGCTTGGGCTTGAACCTTGTCGCTTTCGGCACGATTCGTATGACTTAATTCGTAGCTTTTCTTGATCAGTGCATCATATTGCTCTTCCAACTTATCGCGCTCCGATTTCTTCTTAAACAGTCCAAACATTGTGTATCTTTTCAAAGTAAACATTGATACAAATGCGTTGTTCATTCCTAGCCCTTACATTCTTACTATTCCTAGCCTGTAAACCCACTTCGCCGGAGCCTCAACCCATTCCTACAGCGCAATTATTGAAGGGAACGGATTTTAGCCAATTGCCAAAAATCGAAGCGGAAGGATATGTATTCCGCGATTCCGATTCTTCCGCACGTGATGCAATCGAAATATTAAAAGATGCTGGATTAAACTTGGTCCGATTAAAAGTGTGGAACAACGCTTCTGGAGATGCTTCCTTGGAAGAATTGGTCCCCTACATTCAAAGAATACGTGCAGCTGGAATGAAAATCATGCTCACCATGCACTACAGCAATACATGGGCCGACCCTGGTTCTCAAGACATTCCTACGCAATGGCAAAACCTCAGCACTGAGGCGTTATGCGATAGTGTCCGCGCGTTCACATTTAACGTCGTACAAACACTCGCCCCCGAATACATTCAAATCGGCAATGAAATCAATCATGGCTTTATGCATCCCGCGGGACTCCGAAACGGAGACGGGACTTTTCAAAAACTATTGGAAGCGGGCATCTCCGGAGCAAAAAGTGCGGATTCTTCGGTTTGTACCATCCTCCATTTTGCAGGGTACGACGGCGCCATGAGTTTCTACCAAACCGTCGATACCTTGGATTACGACTGGATTGGACTGAGCTATTATCCAAAATGGCATGGAAGCAGCTTTCAAATGCTTGAGAACACTTGTTTTTCACTTGCGGATTCTTTCCAACGACCGGTAGCAATAGTGGAAACCTCGTATGCCTTTACATTGGATTGGAATGATTGGACCAACAACCACATTGGCAGTACATCCGATCTTCATCCCGATTTCCCCGCAACTTTCTCCGGGCAAGCCGCATTTATTGAATCATTACGCGCCATTACTGACTCACTTGGTACAGGACTTATTTACTGGGGCGGAGAGCTTGTCGCGTACAAAGGACCGCAAGCCCAAGACGGAAGTCCCTACGAAAACCAAGCCTTATTCAACTTCAATGGTGTGGCAGTGCCAGCGTTGGATGCGCTTGGAAACTAAAGCTTGAGTCGGTTTCCTCGAGTATTCTGAGTCTTGGTATTCCGATTAGATTTTTCATTCCCAAAGGAACCTCTAATCGCTGAGCCACCCGAAGTATCACCTTTGCGGTAGGCCACGCGCAATGAGTTTTGCAGGTCTTTTAGAAATACGTATTGCTCCTCTTGCAGCTCAAAAACCATATCCATTTCAGGCAGTTGATGAATTACAACAGTGTGAATTCCTCCCATTCGCTGAAGGCTGATGTCGTTGTCCTCGTAGCCTAAATCGCCTGCAGTAAACACGAAGTGATACTCTAAGGAATTGGGTTGAAACGTTAGTGGCTCCAAACTTTTGACCTCACCCGATCCATTTTCGCCCTGAAAGGTTAATGTGGTATGGTCTGCAGTTTTGTAAAACATGCTCCCTTCATGGCTGACCGTGAAGATGAATCTAAAACGTTCTTGATTATTCTCAAGCCCATAACGTGCTTCAAGCTGAACAGTGGTATCGCCTTTAGTTGCAAGTGTGAAGGGCAACACTTTCGCAATCTGGTACCCTCTTGGATCTTGGTCAAAAACCACTTGCTTGTTTTGCGCAAAACTGAGGAGCGGTGTGAAAAGCAGAACACGGATAAGGATATTTTTCATAGCGGTTGTATTTTGGGACACCTAAATCTACTGAGAATATGCGAATTCCATCCACTAGTGTAGGTGATTACATCCGTCAAATCCCTGACGAGCGCAAGGCTGCTTTCAACGCCTTAATGGATGTTTTTAGAACCCACTTGCCAGAGGGGTTTTCTGAAGGATTAGGATATGGAATGCCTGCCTTTGTGGTTCCGCATAGCATCTATCCTGACGGCTATCATTGCAAACCTTCGGAGCCCCTGCCTTTCATCTCTATTGCATCACAGAAAAACTTCATCGCCTTATATCACATGGGGATTTATGCAATTCCTGAGCTTCACCATTGGTGGATAGAGGAATTCCCCAAACACAGCAAGAAGAAATTAGATATGGGAAAAAGTTGTGTCCGATTCAAAAAGCCTGAAGACATTCCAATGGAACTCATTGCAGAATTGGCCACCAAAGTAACCGTAGATCAGTGGATTAACGTTTATGAAAACAATATTAAGCGATAGTTTTTCATTTCATTAAATTTGCGCATACTTAAACGTATCCATGCCAAACCAAGAAAAGTTCATCGACGTTAACCAGGCGATTCTAGATAAGAGTCCTGGAATGCATGCCGTCCTACCACAATTCCTAATCAATTGGTTCAAAGAACGCATCGTTCATGAATCCTATTTGAATGAATACATGCGCAATAGTGGCGGTAAGCGTGACTTTGAATTTTGTAAAGACTTTCTGGACTATTCGGGCATTACCGTTCATACCGTCGGTGCGGAGAACATTCCTCCGAATGGCGGAGCAATCTTCGCCGCTAATCATCCACTTGGAGGTACAGATGCATTGGCTATCATGGTGAGCATCAGCAGCTACCGCAATGATGTGAAGTTCCTAGTGAACGACCTCTTAATGCAACTTAAAAACCTCAATGGGCTCTTCGTTGGGGTAAATCTTTTCGGTGCGACACCACGTGAAAACATCCGCCGAGTGGATGAGCTTTTCGCGAGCGACAATGCAGTTTTCATATTCCCTGCAGGACTCGTAAGTAGAATGACTCGACACAAAGTCATTCGCGATTTGGATTGGAAAAAGACCTTCATCTCGAAAGCCAAGCGCTACAAAAAGCCAATCGTACCCGTACATATCAGCGGTCGATTGTCTAAAAGATTCTACTTCGTTGCCAAGCTTCGCAAGTTTTTCGGAATCAAAATAAATCTAGAGATGCTTTTTTTGGTAGATGAAATCCTTAAGCAAAAGGGAAAATCCATTACCATTACTTACGGGTCTCCCATCCTTCCAGAATCCCTTGATCGCACCAAAACGGACGACGAATGGGCATACGAAGTGAAGAATACGGTTTATAAACTCCCGCAATAACCATAGTACCGCATCGCGCGGTATATTTGCACCATGCAAGACCTCAGTTACCTACGTCCCGCTGTTCCCGTCGAAGACCTTAAGAAGGAGCTTACATCAGATAAGTTTGTTCGATACACGTCTAAGCTCAACAATGAGATCTACTTTGTGAATGCACACAATGCACCACAGGTTGTTCAGGAGATAGGCCGATTACGCGAACTCACATTCGCTACCTCGGATGGTGGTACCGGAAACCCAGTAGACCTTGATGAAATGGATTTAGGAGAAATTCCTTACCAACAGCTGATCGTCTGGAATCCTGAGGAAGAAGAAATTGTAGGTGGATACCGATTCATCGATGGGAAGGTCGTTGCCGAAAAAGGCGATTGGAAGCATGACCTGAGCATGGGACATTACTTCTCCTTCACACCTGAATTTGTCGAAAACTATCTTCCTAATAGCATTGAACTAGGACGAAGCTGGGTGCAACCCAAATACCAACCTGCTGTCGATCCAAAACGCGGACTTTTCGCATTGGACAACATTTGGGATGGCCTTGGCGCCATTGTAAAGCGTTACGATCACCTCAAATACTTCTATGGGAAGGTGACCATGTACCCTAGCTACAATCGTGAGGCGAGAAACATGGTATTGAGCTTTTTAAAGCACTTCTTCCCCGATACTGCTGGCCTGATGACGCCTACTATGGCTGCGGATGTTGCATTCCTCCCAAACATGGATGAACTTTTCCCAATTGACCCAACAGACTTCGAGAAAAGTTTTAAGAGTGGATTGCGCCAATTAGGGAAAATGGTCGGAGCGCATGGCGAAAGCGTTCCACCGCTTATCAAGCAGTACATGACGTTGAGCCCCAAGATGATGACCTTCGGCACCTTTATCAATCAAGATTTCGGCGCGGTAGAAGAAACTGGTATTTTGATTCCTGTAGACGAAATCTACAGTGCAAAAAAGGATAGATACATCCAGTTCTAAAGCTGAACATCTCCCATCTTTTGTGGTTATTTTTGATGTAAACAATCAGCCATCATGATCAACTTCAACTTATACAACCCAGTTAATCTTTGTTTCGGCAAGGACGCTCACGAGCAACTCCCAACACTCATACCGCAAGGTGCTAAGATTCTTATGACCTATGGTGGTGGCTCTATCAAACAAAACGGTGTTTACGACAACGTGCGTGGTGCCTTACAGGAGTTTGAGGTTGTTGAATTTGGCGGTATCGAAGCGAACCCAGAATACGACACCTTACTCAAGGCACTTGCCATTATCAAATCAGAAAAGATTACTTTTTTGCTCGCTGTAGGTGGCGGCTCAGTCATAGATGGAACAAAGTTTCTCGCTTCTGCGGCCCTATATGAAGGTGATGAGCCCTGGGATATTCTAGCTAAAGGGATACGTACTGAAGTAGGCATGCCTTTTGGAACCGTACTTACCCTACCCGCTACAGGATCTGAAATGAACAGCGGTGCTGTAATTAGCCGCAGGTCTATCGGACAGAAGAGAGGCATGGGTGGTCCCGGACTCTTCCCGCAATTTTCAATATCAGACCCTACGGTTGTTGCCAGCATACCCCACCGTCAACTGGCAAATGGATTGGTCGACGCCTTCACCCACGTGATGGAGCAATACATGACCTACCCGACTTCCGCTACTTTACAGGACCGCATCTCAGAAGGCATTCTCAGTACCTTAATGGAAATCGCTGAACCACTTTTAAGTAACCCAAGTGACTACGATACTGCCGCAAACTTTATGTGGAGTTGTAACATGGCACTCAATGGCTTAATCCAAAAAGGTGTGCCGACAGACTGGAGCATCCATGCTGTGGGTCATGAACTCACGGCAGCCTACAATATCGACCACGCACGCACGCTTGCCATTGTCTTACCGAGCATGTACCGTTACAAATTCGAACAAAAGCAATTGAAACTTGCCCAATACGGACGCCGGGTATTAGGTCTTCAAGGAAGTGATTTTGACGTGGCACACGAAGCAATCGATCAAACAGAAGCCTTTTTCAACTCCCTGGGAATTGAAACCAAACTAAGTGCCTATGGTGTTGATACTTCGGGTATCGAAACGCGTGCAGCCCAACAGCTTGAAAATTACGGTTGGATTGCCCTTGGAGAACACAATGACATTACTCCTTCAGATGTAGAAAAGATCCTAGCAATGGCTATTTAATCAGGCCTCAAGACGGTGCAATAGACCTTCAAGAGCCAGCCTATAACTGTCTAACCCAAAACCACTTACGGTCGCAACACAACGTTGACCTACAAGGCTCGTGTGACGAAAATCTTCCCGTGCGAGGGGATTAGATATGTGTACCTCAACTACAGGAATAGAGATGGCTCCGATGCAGTCCATCAAGGCTACCGAGGTATGGGTATACCCCCCTGCGTTCATTAAAACGCCATCGAAGTTTCCATCCGCCGCCTGCAAGTGATCGATCAAGGTGCCTTCCACATTACTCTGGTGGTACTCAAAACTTGCTACGTCGTCATATACGGCAATGAGTTCCTCATAAAACGATAGAAAGTCCTGATCGCCATAAACCTCTGGCTCTCGCTTTCCAAGCAGATTGAGGTTGGGTCCGTTGAGAATTAAAATACGCATGCTGCTAAATTACACTTTGAAGTGCGAAATTAGACGAATGAACTGGACCGATTCCATACAGGGCTACCAAGACTATCTGAAGTTCGAACGTGGCCTTAGCGACAACACCCTCGCAGCCTACTCTCGCGACCTCCGCCTATTGGAGCGCAGTTGCGATCTTGGGCCGTTGAAGGTGGGTCCGAAGCAGGTGCAACACTTCCTCGAAGAACTCCACGCCAGCGGCACAAACCCAAGATCGCAAGGGCGCATTCTAAGCGCGCTACGCGGCTTTTTTAAATGGCTGCAAGAAGAGGAACTGCGCGAAGATGATCCCGTTATTTTATTCGAGAATCCGAAAGTTGGAAGAAAACTTCCGACCGTATTGAGCGTGAGTGAGGTTGAAGCCATATTAGAAGCTATCCCAATGAATGGGGCAAATGCCACTCGAGATCGGGCAATCATTGAACTCCTCTATGCTTGTGGCCTGCGCGTGAGTGAAGTATGCACCCTAAAACGTTCTCTTCTTCGCCTGAAAGAGGGTTACATCATAGTAACAGGAAAAGGAAACAAGCAACGGCTTGTACCCGTTCACAAGAGTGCCATCAAGTTCGTGGAGCTTTATTTAGACTACGAACGCCCTCACCTGCCCTGCAAACCGCAGCACACGGACACCTTATTCTTGAGCAACCGCGGAACTGCTTTGTCGCGTCAAAGCGTTTTCTTAAAGTTAAAGCATTACAGTGCGGCCGCAGGCATTAGAAAAAACATAAGCCCGCATACCCTACGGCACAGTTTCGCTACCCACTTGATGGAAGGCGGTGCAGATTTACGTATCGTTCAGCAACTTCTAGGTCATGAGAGCATTACCACAACTGAAATATACACCCACATAAGCGCTCAAAAAATGAGCGAAGAAATAGCTAGTTTTCATCCCCTAAACAAAACGAAATGAGCTTAATGAAGAGCCTACTGGCGTGCCTTAGCATGGCCGTACTTATGTCGTCCTGTAAGAAGGACCCGAACGAACGCTACAATGAGATTTGCCAAGAAACACTCGAGTGCAGTAACGACGCTGGCTGGGCGAAGGATGAACTCCATACCGAACTTACAGGAACCTATGATTGGAAATTTGTTCGGGCATACGGTTTTGGAGAGTTTTATAGCGATGATGCCTACCTCAATTGGACCCTAACATTAAATGAGGACAGCACCTACGTGCTTAATATGGCCGACACAGCCGCTATGAGTGGAACATGGCAACTACAGAACAGTTGGATGAGTTTTACGTTAGATTGTCAACCGGCCGCTAGTACTGTTTTTGGTCAAGTACTGTATTGCCCGCCTTATTTAATGTTTTACAGCTCTCCGGTGGACGGACCGGACCATTTGTACAAGAAGCAATGAACATACAAGAACTGATCACCCTCCAGAGGGGGAATAAGCAAGCACAATCGGAAACAACTATTGCTTACCGATTAGCGAAACTCGAAAAAATGCGCAAAGCGCTTAAAGGTCCATGGAAGTCGCGATTAGAAGAGGCATTATGGTCCGATTTCAATAAGAACTCCGCCGAGGTTAATCTTACCGAACTCCTCCCTACCCTTGATAACATTAAGCTGATTAAGCAAAATCTCAAGCGTTGGACGGCCCCTCAAAAGGTGAAAACCCCGCTACCGCTGCTGGGATCTACTTCATACACCCAAGCGGAGCCTAAGGGCAATACTTTGGTTATTGCACCATGGAACTACCCTATTTTCCTGTCGCTTCACCCGCTCTGCACTTCGTTTGCCGCGGGCAATACAGTGATTTTAAAGCCCTCAGAACTAACACCGCACACATCTGAAACCTTGCGCGATTTGATCGCGGAAATCTTCACCCCAGAAGAATGTAGTGTGGTTTTAGGTGGCGTGCCTGAATCTACGGAGTTGCTCAAAGAAAGGTTCGATCACATTTTCTTTACGGGCTCAACCCACGTGGGTCAGATCGTGATGGAGGCCGCTAGTAAGCACCTCACTCCCGTAACCTTAGAGTTGGGAGGTAAGAGTCCTACCATTGTGGATGAGAGTGCGAATGGCTATGAGGCAGGAAAACGTGTCGCCTGGGCAAAATTTACCAATGCTGGCCAAATCTGTATTGCCCCAGACCACGTGTATGTGCACCGCACCCAATTGGATGCATTTCGAAAGGGAGTGAAAGACGCCGTGCGCCGCCATTACGGGGAGGATCCCACAAAGCATGAAGACTTTGTGCAGATCGTGAACCCTCGAAACTTTGATCGTTTAAATGGGATATTAGAGCAAAGCAAAACGGAGGCGGGAATTCTAGATATGGGTGGACACGCGGATAAAGAAGCGCGCAAGATTGCCCCTACCATGGTGGTTGACCCGCCAAAGGATGGTGCATTTATGAAGGAAGAACTCTTTGGACCACTTTTGCCCGTGTTCAGTTATACGGACATTGCTCAACCGCTTGCAGAGATCAATAGCCGTGAGCATCCTCTGGTTGTTTATATCTACGCTAAATCCCGACGCAACATAAAACACATCCAACGCAATACCCGTGCAGGTGCCACTGCAGTAAACATGAGTTTGTTACAGATTGCGAATAACTACCTTCCATTTGGTGGGGTTGGGCATAGTGGAATTGGCAAAACGAATGGTCACTCTGGATTTCTAGAGTTCACAAATACTCGAAGTGCCTTTTATCAATGGGGACCACCGATAAACAACATTATCGCAGCCCCTTATACTGAGGGCAAACGAAAGATTATCAACTTCCTTATAAAGTATTTGTATTAACAGAAAATCCCCGGGCTTACGCCCGGGGATTTTTGTTAGGTATGAAAATTTGGCGCCGGCTTAACCGACTTTAACCAATTCTACTTTGAAGATCAACGTGGCGTTCGGAGGAATAACACCGCCGGCGCCCGAAGGACCATATCCTAAGTCTGAAGGAACAATGAGCGTTGCTTTCGAGCCTTCATTCAACAGCTGTATTCCTTCGTCCCATCCAGGGATTACTCGGCCCACGCCAATAGGAATTTCTAGTGGTGTACCACGTGAGTATGAACTGTCTACGACCATTCCATCCGCCAACTTAAGCTCATAGTGTACTTTCACATTCTGTCCAGCAGCTGGCTTAGGACCCTTACCTTCTTCGTGTACGATGTACATCAAGCCGCTCTCTGTTTTTTGAGCGCCTGCTTTAAGATCTGCGATTGCAGCATCAGCCTTCTCCTGTGCCTCACGTGCAGCTTGCTCAGCGGCGCTTCTCGCTGTAGTAAAGATCTCGGAAGCATTCCATGCTTCTGCCTCTGCTCCTACGCGGACAATTTCAACTTTGTCCATGCTATCACCTTGTGCAATAGCATCCACTACCTCTTGACCTTCGGTAACATAACCAAAAACAGTATGCTTGCCATCCAACCAATCGGTAGGACCGTGAGTAATGAAGAATTGTGAGCCATTGGTTGCAGGACCCGCATTTGCCATACTTAACGTACCCGGGCGGTTATGCTTCAATTCAGGGTGAATCTCATCCTCAAATTGGTAACCTGGACCACCAGCACCGCTTCCTGTAGGATCACCACCTTGAACCATAAAATCTGCAATCACGCGATGGAACGTAAGGCCATCATAATATGGCGTGCCTACTTCAGTGACGTTGTTTTCTAATGTTCCTTCCGCCAAGCCAACGAAGTTTGCCACTGTCATCGGCGTCTTCTCGTGCTCTAGCTTGATGGTTATGGCACCTTTAGGAGTACCAATTTTGGCATAAATACCGTTTTCCATGTAATCTACTTTTATAAAAAGGCCCCAATTGCTGGGGCCTCGAGGGGTTTTTATTGTTCTATTCTTACGACTTCTACATCGAATACAAGAGAAGCGTTCGGAGGAATCACACCGCCAGCTCCACGTGCACCATATCCTAGGTATGGAGGGATGATAAGTTTCGCCTTACCACCTACGTTCAACAACTGGATGCCTTCTTTCCAACCGTCGATAACACGTGCCATAGGGCCATACTGCATAGGTAATGGCTCATACGGTTCGCGACGTTCGTCGTAGGTACCGCCTGCCTGTGCTACTTCTTTGATCGAGCTATCGAATAAGGTTCCGTCCATTAGGTAACCGGCGTAATCAACACGCACTACTTGGCCCAATTCAGGCTTAGGACCGTCTCCTATAGTTTCTATAATGTAACGCAAGCCCGAAGCCGTTTTCGTCGCCTCCGGATAGGCTGCATCTATCTCATCTTCTATCGCTTGAGCTGCCGCTTGCTTTGCATTCGCAACATTGTCTTTACCTTCTGTGAAGGCTTGACCCGCATCCCATTTTTTGGCGTCGCTGCCAACGCGAATAATTTCAACGTGGTTCAAAACCACCTTATCCACAGGACGATCAGAACCCATACGCTCTACATCGCCAATAGCAACAACAATTTCTTGGCCACTTAATACTTGAGCGAAGATGTTATATCCACCGTCCAAATGTGGAGTAGCATTGTGCGTAATGAAGAATTGCGAACCATTTGTCCCAGGACCTGCATTCGCCATACTTACTACACCGGCCTTGTCGTGCTTCAACTCTTTTACGATCTCCTGTGGAAATTGATAACCTGGACCACCGGCACCAGTACCATCAGGATCACCGCCTTGAATCATAAAATTTGGTATAACTCTATGAAATAGCGTTCCATCGAAATACAGTTTGCCTGCATATTTCTCGCTAACCTCTGGATGGTTTCCTTCTGCTAAGGCAATAAAGTTACCGGCCGTCATGGGTGCCAAATCTTCGTGAAAATCAATCAAAATATCTCCCATCGTTGTCTCCAACTTGGCATAAATACCGGGCTCAAGAGTGATCGTTTCGTCATTAACGGTGACTTTATTACCTCCACAACTAGAAAGCGTGAATGCAGCTACCGATGCTAAAAGAATGCTTCTCAACATAATTATGTGATTTTTTAAGAGTCCCAAAGGTAAATCCTTCAAGGCAGAGAACCCATACAAGGCGTTGTTAAAAAACAGGGCGCTCTAAAGAGTCTATTTAGCGCTTTATAGAAAGTAATCGCAAATCGTAACGGAGCGGAGATTGCGGCGGTACTTTATCCATATCGCCGGCGATGCCATGCGCAAAAAAGGATGGAATGAGTACCAATTTCTTTTCTCCTTCTTTCATCCCGACCAATGCTTCGTGCAGGCCTACTTCAATCTGACTATAACCCAGTTCAACAGTATCGGTATACATACCTACACCACTATCGTCAAGTAGGTAAACGGTCGCCTCGTAAATGACTTGATTCCCTATTTCGGCCATAGCCCCCTCGCCTTCTGTTACAGAAAGCTCAAACATGCCATAGCCATTAGGCTCAATACCAACAAGTTCGTGAGAAGAAATGTAGTCGTCAATTATCTGACGCTCCTGAGCTAAATACATGCGGTGACGTTCCACCGGGTCCATTTGCGGTTTTTCCTGAGAAACCTCGCTGGACTCAACACAACTCAGCAGCACTAGGCCGATCATTAGAATAGCAAATCGCATCAATCCCATGGCAGATGAATTTTGGCATGCCTTAAAGCATCCGCTAGAGAAATATCAAGTCGACCTCCGGCTGCATTCTTGTGGCCTCCACCGTTAAACGAAGCCCGAGCGAGTGCATTAACATCTACATTCCCTTTGCTTCGCAGGCTTAACTTAACAATACCGTCCTCTTCTCGCATAAAGCAAGCTATTTCAGCTCCATCTACGCTTAAGCCATAATTCACAAAACCTTCGGTAATCCCTTTTTCATATCCCAAGGCGTCGCATTGTGCCTTTGAAAGGTACAGAAGCACTACTTTACCATCCGCACTGATTTCCATTTGTCCAAGCATCGTACCCAACAACTTCAAACGTGCAGCTGGCTGGCTATCAAATATTTTATTTTGTAATTCTTGGCTTTCGACTCCTAAATCAAGGAGTCTGCCCGCAACTTCGTGAGTTCGTGATGTCGTCGCACTGAACTTAAATGATCCCGTATCAGTAATTATGCCTGTATACAGACATTCAGCACTTTGTTTATCGAGGTGCTGTGTCCAATCAAACAATTCACAGAACTCATAAATCATTTGACAGGTTGAACTCATTCCTGTATCGCTGTATATGAAATCGGGCCATTCCTCAGGTTGCTGATGGTGGTCAATCATGACTTTCTTTGCAGTCGCAGCGCGCAAAGCCTCTTCCATATCAGCACTACGGTGGTAGGCATTATAATCTAAATGAAAGATCATATCCGCGGCCTCAATGGCAGCGTTTGCAGCTTTCTTTCCTTCGCAATAAATCATTACACGATCATTGCCCGCTAAATGCCACAAAAACTTCGGATATGGATTAGGAACGATGACTTTAACGGATTTCCCAAGTTTCTCCAACACGCGTTGCAGTGCCAAAGCGCTACCCATGGCATCACCATCAGGATTGGTATGATTGGTGATTACCACCTGGCTTACTTTTTCAAAGCTTTCGGTAAAATCGTCGAGTCGGATTTCTTTCATTCTATTGACTTATAACTACAAAGGTGCAGGAAAAGTGTACCTTTGCAATCCAAAAATCGAAAAAACTCATAACATGGCAGGTACTAAGACCCTAACTATGATCAAACCTGATGCGGTTCGCAACGGACACATCGGTGCCATCTTGAACGACATCACTGCAGCTGGATTCCGCATCTCTGCAATGAAATTGACACAATTATCGAAGGCTGATGCTGAAGCATTTTACGCTGTTCACAGCGAGCGTCCATTCTTTGGCGAGCTCGTTGAATTCATGACATCAGGCCCTATCGTTGCTGCAATCTTGGAAAAAGACAATGCGGTTGAAGACTTCCGTACATTGATCGGTTCTACCAACCCAGCTGAAGCTGCAGAAGGTACCATTCGTGCCAAGTACGCTACAAGCATTGGCGAGAATGCCGTACACGGTTCTGATAGCGACGAGAACGCTCAAATCGAAGGTGATTTCCACTTTGCAGGAAGAGAGCAGTTTTAATTAGATTTTATTACTATTTTTGCCGTCCCCTAGCGGGGCTTTGTGTCAACCTCTGGCAAGAGTTGTGAATGTTGGCTCATGGTGATTGTAAATTATTTATATCATGGATTTAGTCCAGTTTGTACAAAGTGAATTTGTAGAAAAGAAAGACCTTCCTGAGTTTAGCGCAGGTGATACCATTACGGTATACACGCAAATTAGAGAAGGTGAGAAAACGCGTACGCAGTTCTTCCGCGGTGTTGTTTTGCAACGCAGAGGTTCAGGTGTTACTGAAACATTTACCATCCGTAAAATCAGCGGAAACGTAGGTGTTGAACGTATCTTCCCTGTGAATCTTCCAGCTATTGAGAAGATTGAAATTAACAAGAAAGGTAAAGTACGTCGCGCACGTATCTTCTACCAGCGTGAGCGCACGGGTAAAGCAGCTCGTATCAAAGAGCGTCGCTTCTAATCCACAGAAGATTGAAACTAAAAATCCCCGGCCAATGGCCGGGGATTTTTTTTGCTATCATGTTTTACAGCGACTTGACTACAAAAACCGTTCGTCGATTTTTAGCGCGCCCTTCTTCGTTTTCATTTGAGGCTACGGGCTTGCTTTCACCGTAACCCCGAGAAGTGATGCGTGAAGCATCAATGCCATAACTAGTAATGGTCTGAGCTACGCGCTTGGCACGGCGTTGACTGAGATCAAGGTTTGCGCTGGCATCACCAACATTATCGGTATGCCCTTGAATTTCCACTCGTAATGACGGAGAAGCTGACAAGAATTCCGAAAATTCTGCAATGAGTAGTTCGCTTTGGGCATCAAGTCGGTCCGACGCCGTTTCAAAAAGAATGTGCGGTATTGGATAGGTCGCCCCAGCAGCGAGCTCGTCATGCAACAATTCCACCTCCACCTTGGCCACTGAATTTGAAGTGCCTGGAGATAGACGCAAAGGGGCCGCACTGAAAGAAGCCTTCTTTGCCTCCACCTTAAGTAAAACATCATTGGCTTCCTCCTTCTTTACCACAGCGGTGAAAGAGCGGTCATCCTCGCTGACGTTTAGTGCCGTTACCTCGCCCGTCTTGGAGTTTTTCAATACCACCCGAGGTTCATCATCCGTAACAAAGTCTGCAACATTCAGTTGTCCTTTTACTAAGACTACTTCTTCAGGTCGAACAGCCTCGTACAAATCAAAATAATAGATATCCCAGCCTTGAGCTGCATTGATTTTGTTCGTAGCAAAATAGGCTTGCATGCCGTCCATGGTCACCATCAATCCTATCTCATCTTTCTCCGTGTTGATAGGGTACCCTAAGTTCTGCGGTTTATCCCAACCTGCAGACCCGCGAACCGCCTTAATTTTAAATAGATCATACCCTCCCATTCCTGGATGACCGTCACTAGCGAAATAAAGGCTCTCGCTATCCGGGTGAATGAATGGGCTCTTCTCGTTCTTTTTCGTATTCACTTCCGGACCAAGGTTTTCTGGCATGCTCCAAGTGCCATCCGGTAATTTGTATGCACGATAAAGATCTAAGCCACCATATCCCCCTGGGCGATCACTGGTAAAATAAAGCACATCACCGTTTGGCGAAATACTAGGCTGACTCTCCCAATGCTCCGGCGTATTAATACCATCAGGGAATTTGCGTATTCCATTCCATACACCATAGCTATAGGTAGTGTAGTAAAGATCACAATATTGCTTGCCCGATTTAGGATCGCGCTCACATATGGTGAAGACCATGTAAGAATTGTCCGCTGTAAGGCTTGGACCACCTTCATTGTATTGGCTATTGAATGGGTACTCAAGGGCTTCACCTTCTTCTAATTTTGGAAAACCTTGCCCACCTTCAACGGCTAAGGCACGAGAGAATTCTTCTACGCTGCGCATTTGAGCAGCTGGTCCATCGTATTTATTTCTTTTTTGACTTCTTCGGGTGAAGTACAGTGCTGAACCATCTGGCGTAAGCGCAGCCAAATATTCGTCCCAACGGGTATTGACATCACGAGCCGGCTTTGGATCATAAGGCACGGGGTTCTTTAAAAAGGTGTCTTTGATGTTGATCTCCGCCAACATATTCTCTGCTTCTTTATCGTAAGCATACTCGCGGTCATCCCTTGCGAGCCATTGCTTCAAGTATCGTTCTGCTTCCTGTGGACGGCCATCTTCTAGGGCCAATGTACCCACCATAAAAAGCAGCTCTGGCTTGTAGGCAGGACAGCGTTGCACCAATCTTTTCCAGCTCGCCTCAGCAATTTGAAACTTGCCGGTACGCATGCTCAGCTCTCCACGCAAGTACAAGGCATGCTGATCGTCTTCGTTTTGACGAAGTGCAGCACCTATGTAGACTTGAGCATTCGGATAATCGGCCATGTTTAAGGCTCGTAATCCCCGTTCTATTTCACGCGTTGGACTTCTGTGGTCGTCCCCACAATAAGTGCCCAATTCGACTTTGCCCATTTGGGCATGAAGAAATAAGCCAAAAAATACGAGCAGCGCAGTAAGGCGGTACTTCATTACAAATCTTTTTGATCTACCACATGGAACTTATCCTCAGACAACGCAATGATGGTACTGACGGATGCATCACCGGTAAGGTTTAATACAGTACGCACCATGTCGATGATACGGTCAACAGGGAAAATAATTGCAATCCAAGCAGGGTTTAGCCCTACGCTTTCAAGAATTGGAATGAGCATTATCATGCCCGCTGATGGCACTGAAGCCGCACCAATGGAAGCTAAAGTTGCTGTAAACACAATGGTTGCTTGCTGTGCTAATGAAAGGTCAATCATGTGGAATTGGGCCATGAAAATAACAGCCACCGTCTGATACAGTGCGGTCCCGTCCATATTTATGGTTGCACCAACTGGTAAGACAAAAGAGCCGATCTCTTCATCAACTCCTAAATTATCATGAACACAGTCCATGGTTACCGGCAATGTCGCGGCTGTAGAAGAAGTTGAAAAGGCCAATAATTGTGCAGGACGAATGCCTCGCATAAAATACCCCCAGCTCTTCATGTAGCCCATACCGGTTTTGCGATTGATGAGATATGCTAAGACTGCAGGATAGAGAACGAGAATCATGAACAACAGCCCTAAAATGGTATACCCCGTGTAGGCACCAAGTGCCTTAAAGATCTCCACCAGCCTACCGGGCTCATCCCCCGCCATTGCGGCTAATTTTCCTGCCAAAAGAGCAAAGACAAAAAACGGCGCACCCTTCATCACGACATCCACCATTTTAATGAAGATGTCTGAGAACCCATTCATAAGATTGGACACGGGTTCCATTTGCGCATTGGGCAACATGACCATGACGATCCCAAAGAAGATGGCAAAAAAGATGACTTGGAGCATCAAGCTATCATTGAAAGACAGGAAGATATTCGAAGGAACCATATCCACAAAAAACTGAAGCGGACCGTCTTTCTTCGTGCTCTTTACAGCGTTCGCTTTGGCGACTTTCGCATTAAGCTCTTCGTTGTTGAGTTGGTCAGCAAGTGCAGCTTGCGCCTCTGACATGTATTGCTGCATCGATGGGTCAGAGAGTAATCGGGTATCATCGAAGAACTCCACTCCTTCTGTATCGTTTACCCAAAGTTCGTAGGCAACCCTGTTGATTCGGAGTTGTTCTTCAGAGGTTTGCTTGCCCGGGTTAAATGTGTTCGCAATAAGCATACCCATGGATGCTGCGAGTACCGTGGAACCAATGTAAAGCGCCAAGGTCTTCACTCCCATACGTCCGAGGGTGGCAGTATCGCTCAGATTACCTATCCCCGCGATGATGGAGAACAATACAAGTGGGATGGCAATGAGTTTAAGTAGGTTGATGAAAATAGTTCCGAATGGGGCGATCCAATCAATAGTAAACTTTGACCAACCCATCGTCGAACTCAATAGTGCCCAGAGGATTCCGAGGATGAGACCTATGATGATTTGAACGGGTAATGACGGTTTTTTCATGCTTTGTATTTCTTATTTCTCAAGTAATGATCGGCCAACACCAGTTGTACCATGGCCTCAACTATAGGGACTGCGCGTGGAACCACACAGGGATCGTGTCTTCCTTTGGCTTCGAGCACCACGGGGTTTCCCGCTGCGTCCATTGTATTTTGTTCTTTTCCTATGGTAGCAACGGGTTTGAATGCAACGCGCAATTCCAAAGGAGCCCCGTTGCTCAACCCCCCGACAACGCCTCCGGCATGGTTGGTCGTTGTTCTAAAGTCTTCGCCAATGGCGTCGTTGTGCTGGGAGCCCAATAGCTCGGTGCCAGCGAAACCTGAACCTATTTCAAATCCCTTAACCGCATTAATGCTCATGACCGCTTTTGCTAAATCCGCCTGAAGCTTATCGAACACGGGCTCGCCCCATCCCACCTCAAGACCGGTTGCAACTAATGAAACCACGCCACCTGTGCTGTCTTTTTGATCTCTTACCTGTTCAATATAAGCCGCCATTTCAGCTGCTTTATCCAGATGTGGACATCGTGTAGGATGTGCATCCACCGAACTCAAATCTAAGTTTTGCCAATCCTCCGTTAATGCAATCGGACCGACAGCTGAAGTCCAAGCCGTAATCCGGACATTTGGGATCACCAAAGCTGCAAGCGCTCCGCCTACAACTCTGCATGCAGTTTCGCGTGCCGAGGAACGTCCACCACCGCGGTAATCTCTATGGCCGTATTTCGCATCGTAAACGTAATCCGCGTGGGAAGGTCGATATACTTGTGCCAAATCTCCATAGTCTTGGCTGCGCTGGTCTTTGTTTTTGATAGAAAATGCAATGGGCGTACCTGTTGTTTTTCCTTCAAATATTCCGCTATGAAATTCTACCAAATCCTCTTCCTTGCGCGCAGTGGTTAATGCACTCTGGCCGGGCTTTCGGCGGTCCAAGGCTTTTTGAATGGTTGATATATCTACAGGAATGCCAGCTGGCATCCCGTCCAAGATTCCACCAATTTGCGTTCCGTGGCTCTCGCCGTAGGTGGTTAACACTAAAGATTGTCCTATACTATTTCCGGGCATGCCACTAAAGTAGGAAACACAGCGCATTCTTCGTAACATTGAGGCATGAACCTGAACGTAATCAACATAAAAGAATTGGGGGGCATCTTGCCAGAAGGCACCACAGCCTTGCGCGGTCATGAAATGCGCACCTTTTCAACCATCGAAAATGCCTTCCTCACCATAGAAAACGGAAAAATATCGGGCTTTGGCTCAATGGCTGAGTTCTCCCCAAATGACTACCAAACATTAGACGCTAGCGGTCAATGCGTGATGCCAGCATTTGTGGATTCCCACAGTCACCTCGTTTATTCAGGAACGCGCGAATCAGAATTCAACATGCGACTCCAAGGTGCGTCATATGAGGAAATAGCAGCTGCCGGCGGTGGCATATTAAACAGTGCCAGCAGAGTCGCCTCGACCACTCAAGAGGATATGATGGCCCAAAGTATGAGTAGGCTGGAACGCCTAGTTCAGTATGGCACTGGAACCATTGAAGTTAAAAGTGGGTATGGCTTAGATCCTGAGAATGAGCTCAAGATGTTGCGCACGGTGAAGGAAATGAATGCCCTTGGCAAAGCAACGCTTATTCCGACTTTTTTAGCAGCACATGCGCTCCCCGGCTGGGCAAAAGCGCAAGGTTTGGACGATGCGTCCTACACGAAATTTATGCTCGATGCTTGCCTTCCTACCATTCAGGAAGAAGGATTGGCCCAATTTATTGATGGATTCATTGAGCGGGATTACTTCAAACTAGATGCCCTTGAGCATCTTATCGACGCAAGCCAAACGTCCGGTCTACCACTGAAAATTCATGTCAATCAGTTTTATGATATTGGCGGTATTCAAATGGCAGTTGCGGCAGGTGCTTTAAGTGTAGATCATCTTGAGGTGATGACGCCCGAGGCGACTAAGGCGCTTCAAGGAAGCAATACCATTGCAACACTTCTCCCCTCGTGCAGTTACTTCTTAGGTATTCCCTATGCACCGGCCCGAGAACTGATCGAAAATGATACTATCGTTGCGTTAGCAACAGATTACAACCCAGGATCAAGTCCAGGTGGAAACATGCAACTCGTTTGCAATATGGCCTGCGCGAAGATGAAAATGACGCCGGCGGAAGCACTGAATGCCGCAACAATTAATGGGGCTGCTGCACTGAACCTGAGCGATAAAAAAGGCAGCATAACCATTGGTAAAGAGGCCGACCTGATCATCACTAAACCGATCCCATCGTTGAATTACCTCTGTTACGATTTTGGAACCAATCACATTCAATCCACCATTTTAGGTGGACACATTCAATGAGTACAGCATTAGAATACTATAGCGGAAGCGACCTGCTTTCTAGAACCGGAGTTCGTGAGGGCGAGACTAAATTGGGCCAAGTCCTTCAAACCATAGACGAGGCGACTTTTAATAGCAGTGCACCCTTAGGGGTTCGCTATGTGGTAGTTGGCGTTGAGGAAGATTTTGGTGTGCGTGGCAATCTTGGGCGTGGTGGTGCAGATAAGGCTTTCCAGGCTTTTTTACAGCACTTCTGCAACCTCCAGGAGAACCGATTCTTTCCCGCGCAACACGTCGCCATTCTCGGCGCACTCGTTCCAACACAAACCATTGCGGACGACGATATTCCAGCGTTGCGCAAGGCGACGGAAGAATCGGACACGAGCATGCAAAATGTAGTTGCTCGAATCATTCAGGGCGGTGCAATCCCTATTATCATCGGCGGTGGGCACAACAATAGTTATGGATGTTTAACGGGTGCAGCAAAAGCCCATGGAGGTGCTGTCAACTGTTTGAACATTGATGCACATACCGACCTTAGAGCGCTCGAAGGCCGCCACAGTGGAAACGGTTTTTCCTATGCCAAAAAAGAAGGTGCACTTGAGGCCTATTTCATGTGGGGATTGCAAGAAAACTATACGCCAGAGTACATCTGGCAGTTTATGGAAGAACATGAAGAAGTTGATTACTTGGGCTATGAGGATTATTTAGCCGGCGAGGAATCCATGGAAGACACCTTGGTCCGAGTCGAAGAATTACTCGGAAACGCATACGCAGTAGAATTAGACGTTGATGTGATTTCCGAATTCCCATCAAGCGCACAAAGCATAAGCGGTTTCTCTATGGAATACGTTCGCAGCTTAATCTATCGACTGGATACAGAGCCGATCTATTTTCACCTTTGTGAAGGACGCATTGCCTCCGCTGAGGATGCTTCTAAAGCAGGTCGTGGCCTTGCCCTCTTAGTGGCCGATTTCATCAAAGCATTCATCTTCGAGGAATGAGTACCGATTACCGCATAGAGTGTATTCCAAACGTCAGCACGGCGGACCCTAATGTGCTGAAATACATTGAGGATGCGATCAAGGCGGTGCCGAATGTTATTTTGCACTTTACGGATCCTGGCTTGAGTGCCAACCGTACGGTTTTCACCTATACTGGGCCTGTAACAGCAGTCTTTGAAGCAACGGAGCAAATGATACGCACAGCCTTAGACCATATCGACATGCGTGAACATTATGGGGTTCATCCTCGCATGGGCGCAGTTGATGTTTGTCCGTTTGTATTATTGGACGACTCCAGATTTGAATCGGACTTACTTGAAAGAACAGAGGCCTTCGCGTCTAATATGGCTTCTCAATACGGATTGGCTATCTATGGCTATGAACACCTCGCATCAAGCCCATCTAGACGCAACCTCGCCCTAGTGCGGAAAGGAGAATACGAGGGCCTTGAGGCACGATTTGTCGCCGGTGACCTCCCCGATTTCGGTCCCAAGAGTTTCACAACTGAAGTCGCGAAATTCGGAGCAACAGCCATGGGCGTTCGACCTTTGATGGTTGCATTTAATGTAAATCTCGCTGGAGAAACAAAAGAGAACCTTTTGGTCAAAGCCAAGAAAATCGCTGGCTTGATCCGGGAACGCGATGGAGGCTTACCGGGAGTAAAATCCATTGGATGGTACATTCCGGATTTGGATGTCGTCCAAGTCAGCTGCAACTTAACTAAACCTTTTGAAGCCGGAGTTTGTGAGGTATTTGCGCGCGTTCAAGAATTGGCCGCGACGTTAGGATGTCAAGCGCCTGATAGCGAGCTCATTGGCTGCATTCCTGCCTCACAATTCAGCCAGTGTTCTGCCCAAAATTTAGGATTGGGTCGATTCAAACCTTTCACAAAAGAAAGAATCTTAGCTATTTAAACCTTTGGGTAGGATTTTGGTCCAATTCTTGGATAATCCAAGACCTCAACTCAACCTTATGAAGCGATTACTACTGCTATTGCTTGTTGCATCCACCTCACTTTTGGGGCAGAATCAATACACCATCAGTGGCTATATTTCTGATGAAGCCACAGGCGAAGCCTTGATTGGCGCCAATATTTGGGCACCTACCCAACGCGTGGGGACTTCCTCTAACGTTTACGGATTCTACTCGCTAACCTTACCAGAGGGAACGCACGTTGTTCGTCTGCAATATCTTGGTTATGCCACCATGAATTTTGAGATTGAACTCACCGAAAACATAGACCAAAACTTCGAAATGAAGGGTGCCGAAAACTTTCTCGACGAAGTAGAAGTCATTGCCAGCGAAGGCGTTAAGATTGAGGAGCAGGTGCAGATGTCAAAGATGGAGGTACCCATCAAGCAGCTCAAATCCCTTCCAGCCATTATGGGTGAAGTAGATATCATGAAAACCCTTCAACTCTTGCCGGGTGTACAAAGTGGAGGGGAAGGAACTTCTGGACTCTACGTTCGTGGAGGTTCACCCGATCAAAACCTTATTCTCTTGGACGGCGTTCCTCTATATAATGTCAACCACTTGTTTGGATTCTTCTCGGTATTCAATGCCGATGCAATCTCGAATGTCAGCCTTACAAAAGGCGGATTCCCAGCACGTTACGGCGGCCGTCTTTCTTCGGTTCTTGAAATCAACATGAAGGAAGGAAACATGAAAGAATTTCACGGTGATGCGACGGTAAGTTTAATTTCTTCCAAGATGACCGTTGAAGGTCCACTGATCAAAGACAAGGCCAGCTTCATGCTCTCAGCGCGCCGCACCTACCTTGATGTATTGGCCACTCCTTTCATCAATAGCGTGAATGATCAGGAGCCCAATTTCAACATCAGCCCAACCTATTATTTCTACGATATGAATGGGAAGGTGAACTACAAACTAGGGCAATACGACAGATTGTACCTCAGCCACTTTCAGGGTAAAGACGACTTTGGTCTTAAATCAAAAGATATTTGGACGGAAGGCACGTACCGCGAGGAAAGTGCTATCAACTTCGGCCTAGACTGGCAAAACAGCATCACTGCAGCGCGTTGGAACCACCAATGGTCTCCAAAGTTGTTCTCTAACGTCACCGCGACTCGAAGCCTGTACAACTTCAATACGCGCGCCATCAGCGAAAACCTCACTTATCCTTCCTATCCGGATACAACGGGCATGGAAGACGAGCGCTTTGCAGGCTTGTATTTCTCGGGCATTGAGGATTACGGCGCACGCATCGATTTTGACTACGCAATGAATGCACGTCATTACATTCGGTTCGGGGCCAATTATACCCACCATACCTTCTCCCCCGGTGCAACCAACCTACAATTCTCTTCAGGAGGCTTCAACTTAGATACCACATTAGGTGGGACCGATGTGAATTCTGACGAGGTATATGCGTTCCTGGAAGATGAATGGAAAGTCACCGAAAACCTTAAAGTTAACGGCGGCTTGCACTTCGCAAACCTCTTCGTGGAAGGCGAAAGCTATCACAGCCTGCAACCGCGATTCGGTATGAATTACAGCCTCCCCGGCGGCTTAGCGTTTAAGGCTTCTTATGCGGATATGATGCAGTTCGTCAACCTTTTGACGAATGAAGGAATTGGTCTACCTACAGACCTTTGGGTGCCTTCAACCGCACGCATCAAACCGCAAACTTCCAAGCAGGTCGCAACTGGATTGGCCAAAAACATTGGACCATATGAGTTTAGTGTCGAAGGGTATTATAAGAAAATGAACAACCTCGTGAGTTACAAAGAAGGCGCCTCGTTCTTGTTCTCCGTAGACAACGACACTTGGGAGGACAAGATCTCCCAAGGCTCTGGTGAAAGCTACGGCATGGAGTTGTTTGCCCAGCGCAAGACCGGTCAGACCACCGGTTGGATTGGTTACACGCTGAGTTGGAGTTTCCGCCAATTTGATGACATCAATGGTGGCGAACGCTACTTCTTCACTTACGACCGTCGCCACGATATTTCCGTGGTTGCCAGCCACGACTTCACAGAAAACATCAGCTTTAGTGGTGCATGGGTTTACGGTACAGGACGAGCGGTTACACTTCCTGAATACACCTACTTAACCAACCTACCTGATGGTTTGGGATGGTGGGACTTTTCACAAGTATTGGTCGAACGACCCTCGGATAAAAATGCATACCGAATGAGTCCTTACCACCGCTTAGATATAAGCATTAGCTTCAAAAAAGAAAAGCGTCACTTCGACCGCTGGTGGGTTTTCAGTACATACAATACCTACAATAACTTGAACCCATTCTTCATCGAAACTGCCACAGACGACCAAGGAAATCCAGGATTGCGCGAGTATGGTCTCTTCCCTCTTATTCCTAGCGTCGCTTACCGTATAAAATTTTAAGTCATGAGAACATTCATTGCTCTTTCAATTGCCCTATTCACCTTCACCAGTTGCGATAATCTCGTGAATGGTGTTGTTCGAGATATCGAAATGCCCCCGCATGAAAGCCAGCTTGCAGGCAGTCTCTTTCTTGATTCCCGCGACAGCAGCATTAGTGCGCTGGTAAGTTCATCAGCAGGGATTTACGATACTGCAAGAAGCCGTGCTGTCAAGAACGTTCAATGTCAACTCTTACAAGACGGAACGCCATTATACACTTGGACCACGCAAGATTTCCAAGGCAATTATATAGAACTTTTACAAGATCGATTAGGGGTACTCAGCGGTACCATTACCTTCGAAGCGTCTCACCCAGATTTCGAAACGGTCAGTGCTACGCAAGTATTCCCAGCTGCGCCGCAGGTAGAATTGGATCTGAATTACGGGGGAACCCAACTCTTTGGCGATATTTCGGATGAAATGGAGATCACTTTAAAAGACCTTCCTGGCGTGAACCAACACTACATTATCAGTATGGATGTCCACTTCAGGACTGCGCTTAGTGGCCAGGATACCTCCATTTATTATGACTTGTATTGGGAAACGGAAAGTCCAAATACAACCCAACTTTTTGGAAAGGAAAATGCGGTTCTCGTTACTGAAAACGGTGTGGATCGTGATATCGTTATTACCGCTGCCACGGGGGT
>Ga0181605_10000343_pt1 | contig 47019 bp, 47 predicted proteins | sample 041ome_11_FD_148676 | JGI IMG/M metagenome (GOLD analysis project Ga0181605, IMG submission 148676) | Coastal salt marsh microbial communities from the Groves Creek Marsh, Skidaway Island, Georgia - 041411US metaG (spades assembly) | ecosystem: Environmental > Aquatic > Marine > Intertidal zone...
TCAATATTGGAGCTTTTTAACAGCTGATGAATATATATTTTAAGCCAATGCTTTGGCCATCAATATTATCTTTTATTATTTTTATTATCTTATTAAGTTTTGGAACTTGGCAAATTAAAAGATTGTTTTGGAAAGAGGCTTTGATTGAAAGGTATTTAACTCAAAGTCAATCTAATCCAATAACGGACGCTTCAGAATTATTAGAAAAACAAATTAACGAATTTAAATCTGTACAGTTACCAGGTAAATTTTTGCATGAGTATGAAATATATATTACTGGAAAAACATATGAAGGTAATGCAGGTTTTCATGTAGTTACGCCCTTTAGACTGAGTAATCAAAAAACAATACTTATAAATAGAGGTTGGGTTTCTGAAGGTTATAGAGATCCAGATAAGAGAAAATTCAGTTTATACAATAATGAAATAAATCTAAAAGGAATAGTAAGATATCCTCAGAAAAAAGGTTATTTTGTTCCAGAAAATGATGGGGAAAATGGCTTTTGGTTTACTATTAAACCTTTGGAGATATTTAAGTTTCTAAAAATAGATTCCTCTGAAATTGTTAAGGACTACTATATTGATGCACTGAAAGAAGGTGTAAAAATGACACTTCCAATTGGCGTTAGTGGTAAGCCTAAACTTCGTAATCAACATCTTTCTTACGCAATAACATGGTATGGTTTAGCCTTATCTCTATTGTTTGTTTATTTTTCTTACCACGTATCTTCAGGAAGATTAGGTGTTAAAAAGAAAGTTTAGTATGTCAAAGCAGATCAAATATTCTAGTACTAGAGGTGGAGAGACTTCGTTATCTTATGAAGATGTACTTTTGTCTGGATTAGCTAGAGATGGTGGATTATTTATGCCAGACGAATGGCCTTCTTTTAGTCAATCTGAATTACAGGATATGAAACATTTAAACTATGCACAATTAGCTGCTGAAGTAATGGAACCATTCATAAAACCATATCTTAGTAAGATAGAAATACTTGAAATTTGTAAGGAGACATATTCAAGCTTCAATAACGGGGTTGCTCCTCTTCATCAACTTAAAAATAATACCTATATTCTAGAATTATTTCATGGACCGACATTTGCTTTTAAAGATTATGCAATGCAATTTTTATCAAGAGCTTTTAATAAAACTCTTAAGGACAGAAAAAAAAGAGCCGTTATTTTAGGAGCGACTAGTGGTGATACAGGTTCAGCTGCATTAGAAGCCTTTAAGAGACAAGATAACATAGATATTTTTATTCTTTTTCCTAATGAACGAGTTTCTGAAGTTCAACAAAAACAGATGACTTGGATAAATGAGTTAGGTGCACACGCTTTGTCTGTTAAAACTGATTTTGATGGATGCCAATTAATAGTAAAAGATTGTTTTGAAGATTTAAGTTTCAAGGATCAAATATCTTTATCTGCAATTAACTCAATTAACTGGGTTAGATTATTGCCACAAATTGTTTATTATTTTTATTCCGCATTAAAAGTAGGAGCCCCTGAAGAAGAAATAATTTTTTCCGTACCAACTGGTAATTTCGGTAATATATTAGCTGGTTGGATGGCTAAAAAAATTGGATTACCTATATCTAAATTGATTTGTGGATCTAATCAAAATGATATTTTAACTAGATTTTTTAAAAGTGGTGTAATGGAGAGGAAAAATGTCATTCCATCCTATAGCCCAAGTATGGATATTCAGGTTTCAAGTAATTTTGAAAGATTATTATATGTAATTAATGAATTAGATTCTGAAAAAGTTAAAAAGCAAATGTTTGATTTTAAAAGTAATGGAAAGTTTGAAATTAATAATGAACAACTACAAAATATTAATAACTTATTTGCTGCATACATGGTCTCAGATTTGGAAACATTAGAAATAATTAAAAATGTTTATCATGACTATGATTATCTTTTAGATCCTCATAGCGCTGTAGGTTATGGTGCATTGCAAAAAGCAATTAATAATGATTTAGTTTCTGAAGACACTCCAGTAGTCTCATTAGCATGTGCGCATCCAGCTAAGTTTCCAGGTATAATAGAAAAAAGCTTAAATTTTCAACCTCATATGCCGTCTGCTTTACAAAAAATCATGGATAGTGAGGAACATTTCAAAATAATAGAACCCAATCTAGAAGAAGTGAAATCTTTTATACGATCTAATGTGAGAAGCTAATGAATGTAGAATTTAAAAAATTAGATAATGGGCTTACAATCATAAATGATAAAATGAATGTTGACAGCACATCAATTGGTGTTTGGGTAGGCTCAGGAAGTTCTAAAGAGACAGAAAATGAGTCTGGTATTGCACATATGCTAGAGCATATGGCTTTTAAAGGAACTGTTAACAGGAATGCAGAGCAGATAGCTCAAGAAATAGAAAATGTAGGTGGTGACATTAATGCATATACTAGTAAAGAAGTTACAGCTTATTATTTAAAGGTTTTAAAAGAAGATACAGATCTTGGTATAGATATATTGGCTGATATAATAAAAAACTCAACTTTCCCAGAAGAAGAAATAGAAAGAGAGCGTGGTGTTATTATTTCAGAAATTGGTCAGTCAATTGATTCTCCGGATGATAAAGTCTTTGAAAACTTCAATACAACAGCTTACAAAAATCAGTCTATTGGAAGATCTATATTAGGTAATAAAGATACAGTCAGTAGATTTAAACAATTAGATTTAAAAAAATTTCTATTATCTAATTATGCACCAGAAAATATGGTTGTTTCTTCTTCAGGTAACATTGATACAGATTGGTTATTTGACAATATAGAAGAAAAATTTTCACATATTAATAATAATTTTAAATTGAATAATATTCAGTCAAAATGGTTTTCAGGTTTTTATGGGGAAGATAGGGATTTAGAGCAGACACAACTAGTCTTTGGAATAGAAGGATTAAAAAATAGTAATATGGATAGATATTCATTAAGAGCTCTTACCATAATATTAGGTGGTGGAATGTCATCAAGGCTATTTCAAGAAATTAGAGAAAAAAAAGGTTTGTGTTATTCAATTTTTGCTTTTAGCCAAATACAGAAAACTTTTGGTACGATGGGGTTTTATGCTGGAACCTCTCCGAATAATGTAGATGAACTAATTGATACAAGTCTTAATGAATTGAAAAAAGTTAAATATTCTGTTTCCGATCACGAATTATCTAGAGCAAAAGCTCAAATGAAAGCAGGTTTTATAATGGGCCAGGAAAGTAATTCTTCAAGATCTGAGTATTTAGCAAAATGTATGATAGATTTTGATAGAATAATAACAAGTGATGAGGTTACAGAAAATATTGAAAATATAACTATTAAATCTATCTGTGAAGTTGCTGAAAAATTATTTGCATCATCAGAACCAGTTCTTTCAGTAATAGGTCCTGATGCATCGAAATATAAAAATTACAATCTTTCTTCTTTGCTAAATTAGATTTTATTATGCATTACCAGCATACGAAATGAGTTTATTAGGATCTACTCCTATACTAATTAAACTTTTTTTCCAAAGCTCTAATCCAATTGGGCTATCAAAAATTATTTCTTTTGAAGAATCCGTTATAATCCATGAGTTTTCAAGAATTTCATTATTTAACTGGTCATAGTTCCAAACTGAACAACCTAAGAAAACTTTAGTAAATTTAGGAGATTGTTTTTTGGATATATCTTTTAAAATTTCATCAGAAGTTGTGATCATTACTTCATGTATTATTTTTTCTGTTGTTGAGTATTTTTTTTCATTTGAATGAATTATAAAACCTTGGTTTAAGTGAACTGGCCCACCAAAAAAAGTTGGAATATTATTAATATCAATATCAGTATTGTACTTAATTTTTAATTTTTTAAAAATTTGGTTAATATCAAAATTATGAAGAGGTTTATTTAATATGAGTCCCATAACAACTTCTTTGGAATGTTCACAAATGAGTATAACTGAGTTTTGAAATCTCACATCTTGAAGTCCTGGTGAAGCAATCAAAAGTTTACCTAACAGTTCTTGATACATATATTTATTTCCAATATATTCGTGTCTTGATTAATATTAGCTGAAATATAAATATGAACAATCATCAAGTTAGTTTTAAATTTATAAAAATTTTAATTTTATTTGTTTGTTCATTTTATATTAATTTTAATGAAGTCAAAAAATCTTATGGTAGTTTATCTATAAAGAATAATATAGATGAACCTAGTCAAAATTTAGAATTCGTAAAATTCAATCTTCTCTTTGGGCAAAAATTAACCAATCAATTCAATGACTATTTGTTAGGTCTAGAAGTAAACCTTCTACCAAAGTGGAAAATCTATTGGAAGAATCCTGGAGATGCAGGGTTGCCACCAGAAATTTCTTGGAAAAATGCTAGTAATGTAGACTCAGTAAGTTTGCTATATCCCATGCCAAAAAGATTTATTTTTTTTGATATACAAACATTTGGCTATGAGAATGAGGTTGTATTTCCGTTAGAAATTAAATTAATAGATAAGGAAAAGAAATTATCAGGTTTTCTAGACTTAAATGCTCAAATATGTTCAGAGATTTGTGTGCCGATAACTCAAAAATTTGATTTAAACAAATTAAATTTTATTAAGGAAGACACAACGTCTTTTAAAAAAATTATAAATTATAAAAATAAGATACCCAAGAGGGTTACAAAAGAACAATTAGACCTTGTTTCAATTAATATTCATAAAGAAGTTGTTAGTTTAAAATTCAAGAATTATGCAATCAGCTCAATAAATGATGTTATTATTGAAGATGAAAATGGTTTTATTAATTATAAACCTGAAATTTTGGGTAATAATGATAATTTAAATATTAAATTCAATAAAATTAATAAAGAAATAAACCCTCAAATATTAAAACTAACCTTTTTAACAAATGATATTGGTTATGAAACAACTTTTGACAATCTTAATGATTATTTGCTTGAAAATCCCTCAGTTTACAGTTTAGGTTTGCAAATAATATTTATTGCTTTCGTAGGTGGCTTAATACTAAATTTTATGCCTTGTGTTTTGCCTGTTTTGTCTCTCAAGATGGTTCAATTAGTTAGTTATAGAACTGAGAGTGTATGGGTTTTTAGAAAAAAATTATTGTTTAATATATTAGGAATTTTGACAACATTTCTTTTGTTATCTATTTTAGCTATTTTGATTAAGAGCACAGGTGATTATGTGGGGTGGGGCATACAGTTTCAAAGCCCATATTTTCTTGTTTTTATGATTTTATTAACTTGTTTTTTTGCTTTTAATTTATTTGGTGTATTTCATTATTTTTTACCATCAAAAGTATTATCATTTTTATCTTATAACAAAGATGGTTATTTAGGAGATTTCGTTACAGGTGTTTTTTTAACTTTCTTAGCAACACCTTGTACAGCTCCTCTCGTAGGGACTGCTATTGGTTTTGCATTATCAGGAAATATTTTGGAAATCTTTTCAATCCTATTGGTTATGGGGGTAGGGTTATCTTTGCCTCTCATATTACTTCTTTTTTTTCCAAGTATAATTAAAATTATACCCAAGCCAGGCAATTGGTTAAATACATTTAAAAAAATTATGGGTTTTTTACTTTTACTAACGTCAATTTGGTTAATGAGTATTTTATACAGTTTATTGATTTCTACAAACCCATTATCAAATGTTAAAAAAGAAGATTATGAAATTAGATGGGATATTGAAAAAAATTTGCTTTACCCAAGTCAATTAGCTAAAGAAGGTGAAATTGTTTTTGTTGATATAACTGCTGATTGGTGCATAACCTGTAAAGTAAACAAGAACTTAGTTCTAAACAATCCTGAAATTGTTGAAATGTTTAGTAAAAATAATGTTAAATTTTTACAATTAGACTGGACAAAACCAAATGATAAAATTAAGGAGTTTTTAGCTCTTAAAAATCGTTATGGTCTCCCTTATAATGAAATTTATAGTTCATCGATACCAAATGGTAAAATTCTGCCTGAAATACTTTCAAAAAAAATAGTAAAAGAATTTATTGATATGGCTAAATAAATTATATTTCAAAAAAATCATTTATAGGTTAATTATATAATTTGTTTTTATAAGGAGAAATAAATGTCTTTAAAAGTTGGAGATAATTTCCCATCAGGAGTTTTTAGACTCAAAGATGAAGAAGGGTTAAAAGAAGTTAGTACAGAAGATTATTTTAAATCTTGCAAGGTAGTTTTGTTTGCTTTGCCAGGTGCTTTTACTCCAACTTGTTCAGCAAAACATTTACCTGGTTTTATTAATAATTATGATGAAATAATATCTAAGGGAGTTTCCAAGATAGCTTGTATGGCAGTAAACGATCCCCATGTTATGCGTGCCTGGGGTGAGGTAAGCGGAGTTAACGGTAAAATAGATATGTTATCAGACTCAGATTGTTCTGTTTCAAAGTCACTAGGTTTAGATCATAATTTTGGAAAAGTTTTAGGACATAGGTCAAAAAGATTTGCTATTATAGTCGACAACAACGTTATAAAAGGATTATTTGTTGAAGAGATTGGAGCTTTTGATGTTTCAACTGCAGAAAATATTTTAAATAATTTATAATTATTTAATTGTTTTTGTTCATAGCATTGACTGCTAATTTATCAGCTAGTTCATTGTAATGATTACCAGAGTGACCTTTTACCCAATACCAGGTCACTTTATGAATTTGAACATATTTATCTAATTCAATCCACAATTCTTTATTAGCTACAGGTTTTTTATTTGCAGTCATCCATCCATTTTTTTTCCAATTGAGTATCCACTCATTTATTCCATTTTTGACATACTGAGAATCTGTGTATAGATGAATAATACTGGAAGATTTTATATTTTTTAATGCTTCTATAGTTGCTGTTAGTTCCATCTGATTATTAGTAGTTAAGGATTGCGCTCCGGATAAATATAATTCTTCTTTACCTATAATGACAGCTCCCCAACCACCCTTTCCAGGATTTCCAGAGCAAGCTCCATCTGTATAGATAGTTATTATTTTATTCATTATTATTCTTTCTTAAAGTTTCTTTAAAATATCTTAACTTTACTATATACTCATAAGGGTCCTTGGGAATAACATCAGCATTATCAGGTGTGTTTACCCAATCATATAACCTAGTAAGAAGAAATCTCATTGAAGCAGCTTTGGACAAAAGAGGTAAATGAAGTATTTCATCTTTACTCAGCTTTCTTTGAGAATTATATCCATTTAGTAAAGAATTATATCTATCCTTATTAAATACATTTTCATCGTTAAAACACCACGCATTAACCGCTACTGCCACATCGTAAGCTAGTATATCTGTACAGCCAAAATAGAAATCAATTATTCCTGAAATACTATTATTTAGAAAAAAAACATTGTCAGGAAACATATCAGCATGAATAAAACCTTTAGGTAAGTACGTTGGCCAATTTTTTTCACAATAATTAAAAGTTTCTTTTATTTCGCCTATTAAATTTTGTCCGAAATTAGCAAGTGAATTTTCAGATATTGATATGTCACATTTTTCAATTAGTTCTTTCCATCCGCTTATTGATAAAGAATTTTGTCTTTCTAAAGAAAAATCTTTACTTTGATTATGCATATAACCCATATAAGAACCTACTTTAAAGCAATCTTCAGGATTAATATTAGTTTTTGATTTGCCCTCCAGGAAGTTGACAATGATACATGGTTTGCCTGATAATTCGTGGATATAATTGTTTTTTAAATCAATTATTGGCTTGGGACATAGAAACCTCTTTTGACTTAGGTATGACATTATGCCCAAAAAAAAAGGTATCTCTTTCTTGTTTACTCTATTTTCAAAGATAGTAAGTATAAACTTGCCCTGAGTAGTTTCTATAAAAAAATTACTATTTTCTATTCCTTCTGTAATGCCATTATAGGTGATGAGACTCCCAATATCGTAAAGTTTTAAAAGTTCTTCTAATTGATGTATGTGTAATTTGGTATAAACAGCCAATATAATATCCTAAAATATTTATCTTAAAATTTTTGGTAAATTAAAAGTTATATTTTCTTTAGTAACTTCATGATCAACAAGATTAACTTCAAAGTCTTTTTTCAGTTTAGATATTAGAACCTGAACTAATGTCTCGGGTGCTGATGCACCAGCAGTCAAACCTAAATTAGGTGATAAAGTTGGATTAAAACTTTCAAGAAATTGGTCTAATGTATGTTCATCAGGAATAAGGTGTGATGTTTTGACGCCATGGTTTAATGCTACTTCAACTAATCTCAGGGAGTTAGAAGAATTTTTAGCTCCAATAACTAATATTGTATCACAAAATTCTGCCATCGATTTTACAGCTTGTTGTCTGTTTGTAGTGGCATAGCAAATATCTTCAGAATTTGGTCCTTTGATTAGAGGAAACCTTTCTTTCAAAACTTGAATAATTTCTCTAGTATCATCAAGTGATAAAGTTGTTTGGGTTGCATATGCTAATTTGTCTGGGTTTTCTACTTTAATAAGTTTGGCATCCTCAATATTTTCAATTAGGGAAACACTTTCTTCAGGAACTTGGCCCATTGTACCGGTAACTTCAGGGTGGTTTTTGTGTCCAACTAATAGAATATGCCTGCCTAGGTTATAATGTTTTATAGCTTCATTATGTACTTTAGTTACTAGAGGGCAAGTAGCATCTATAGCAATCATTTTTCTTTTCTGGGCTTCAATAACAACTGATTTCGCTACTCCATGCGCCGAAAATATAATTGGCCTATCTTTTGGAGCTTGATTGACTTCATCGACAAAAACGGCGCCTATCCTTTCTAGTGAGTTAACAACATCCTTGTTGTGAACTATTTCGTGTCTTACATAAATTGGTGCGCCAAATTTTTTTATTGATTCCTCAACAATTTTTACTGCTCTGTCTACACCTGCACAAAAACCTCTTGGTGATGCTAAATATAAATTTATATTTTGTTTCTTCATAATTTACTTTTGATGTATTACATTGGATACGTCAATAAAGATTAATCTAACAGCAAAATTTTTTTGTTTTAAGGTAAATAATAATGAAAAATATAACTAAAATTTTTGTGTTCTTATTATTATGTGGTTGCTCAGCTATTAAAAAAGAGATTGTAGATTGTCCAAAATTAACTTCTCCAAAAGAGGCTTCTGAAACTATCGTTAAATCAGAAAACAATATGCCTGTTTATATTGGTATTAGAGGAGTGCAGTCATACTGTACTAGCAATAAAAAAGATACCAATATAGAATTATCTGTAAATATAAGAGCCATTAGAAAAGATACTAATGCTGAAGATTATGTGCCTGTCAACATTTCGATTGTTGCTTTAGATAATGCAAAAAAAGAATATGACAGGGATTCCTATTCTTATTCACAGTTTATGTTAAAAAATAGTAGGATGGTAGACAGGGCAACTCAATTTAATTTAAATGTACCAAGGGATGGCGAAATTTTAATAGGTATAAAGTAAGAAAATTAGTTAATTGATATAGATTTTATCTCATTTGATGATTTAGTAATCAGATTAGCTTTTTCTTTAGCATTAAGTTTTTGGTTTATATAAGTTTTAGAAGATTCAATAATAATATTGCTGCTAATTTTTTTGATATTATTAATTGCTTCAGTTTCCAAAGCTAATATTTTTTGATTTGCCTGATCTTCTTTTCTTTTGATAATTTCAGAAGATTTAACTTTGGCTTCTTCAATTATTTTCTTTGCATTTTCTTTAGCTTCTTTAATTATATTATCAGCCTCTTCTGAAATATTTTTTTGTATTTGTAATGTTTGTCTGAGCTCTTCCAAAGCTTCCTCTTTTAGCGATTTAGCTTGATTCAGTTCATTTTCGATTAATAATGATCTATTATCCAACATAGAAGTAATAGCCTGGGAACCTTTTTTCCATACTAGAATAATGAAGAGTACAAATGCTATTGCTACCCAAGCTGTTTCATCAAAAAACATTTATTTCTCCATCAATATACTTTTTGAAGCTGTTTTAACAGCACTCTTGATATCATCTTTATCACACTTTAAACTAGTAAATTTTTTCACTACATCGGCAGTTATTTCCTCAGCAGTATTAATGATTTCATCAAGAACTTTTTTCTGACTATCCATTATTTTACTTTCTATCTTTGAAACTTTAAGATCTAATTTTTTAGAAACTTCATTTTCGTTTTTTTCAATCGTCTCGCGAGCTTCAAATAAAGCATCATTTAATATCGTTTGAGATTTTAATTTTATTTCCTCTTGATCTACAATAATAGCTTGTTTTATTTTATCTGCTTCTTGACTTGATAATTTGGCTTTAACTAAGTCGTTCTGAATACTAGTTTCTCTTGAGTTCAGGATAGATTTGATATTAGGGGTTACTAAATATCTCATTAAAATATATCCAGTTAATAACGAAATTATTGACCAGAATATTAATGATGGGTAGGTATTTAAATCCAGCTGAGGTAAACCACCTTTAGTTTCAGCAGCAAAAGAAGAGATTGGACTAAGAATTATAGCTAAAAACAAATACTTGATACTTTGATGTAACATTTTTTTAAACTTTTTAAAGTAATTACCTGTAGTGAAAACAACTACAGGTAATTTATTTTGTGTTATTTAGAATGTAAACAGAAGAAGAAGTGCAATAACGAGTGCAAAAAGTGCTACAGCTTCTGTAAGTGCAAAGCCAAGAATAGCTATACCAAACACTTCATTTTTAGCTGCAGGATTTCGTCCAACTGCTGTTACTAGTGAGGCAAATATATTACCAATACCAACACCAACTCCAGCTAAAGCTATTACAGCTAAGCCAGCTCCTATTAATTTTGCGGCATCCATTTCCATTTTATTTTCCTTTCATTATTAAATTAAAGTCATGAATTAATGTAAATGTATTGCATCGTGTAGATACATACATGTTAAAATGCTAAAGACATAAGCTTGAAGAGCAGCAACTAGAAATTCAAGACCTGTCAAACCTATGACTGCCATTAGAGGCAAAACAGCACCAATTTTTAAAATTCCGCCAGCAGATCCCATCATTATAATAAGGCCAGCAAATACCTTCATCATAGTGTGTCCAGCTAACATATTAGCAAATAATCTTACAGATAAACTTATGGGACGAATAAAATATGATATTATTTCAATTGGTATAAGAAGAGGGGCAAGAGCAATTGGTACACCAGATGGGAAGAAATATGTAAAAAACTTAAATCCATGTTTAAATAATGCAATTATAGTTACACCTACAAATATAATAGCAGCCAGTGTAAAAGTTACAGCTATTTGAGAAGTAAACGTATAACTGTATGGTATCATGCCAAGAAGATTACCAAATAGAATAAACATAAATAATGTAAAGATGAATGGAAAATAGGCTTGACTACCTTTACCTGCATTCTCTTTAACCATGTTGGCGACAAATTCGTATGAGAGCTCAACTAGAGACTGGAATCTATTTGGAATTAGAGACTGTTTTTTTGCACCTAGATATAAAAAGCCCGCAGAGCAAAATATAGATAACATCATAAAAAGAGATGCATTAGTAAATGAAACATCAATGCCAAATAAATTTAGCTCGTAAAGTATTTTTATAGTAAATTGTTCAACTGGTGAGTTCATATTATTCTTCTAACATTTTTATTTAAAATATCCAATTTTTAAGCCTTTTCCAGTAACCACTCTCCAGAGATTTAGTATTCCAGCAGCTCCTCCAAGAAGGAAAAATATAACTAAAAACCAAGGTTTTGTTTCTAGCCAATGATCAATTGTCCATCCTACTCCTGCTCCGATTAACAGTCCTGCTAGTAATTCAGTAGCAACTCTTGAAAACATATTAACTAGTGATCTATCTGCCTGATTATCTGTGGTTGATTTTCCTTCTTTAGCTATTGCAATTTCAATTCTTTCTGTCAAACTTTTATCTTTTTTTAACGAGCTCATAAGATGCTCTCAAATACAATTAATAAGCGAGCTTAAACTATTTTGAGCTAACAAATAAGTCAAGAGTTTACTTTAAAAAAAAATTAATTAAGCAATTTTTTTTATTCTATTTGCTTGCTCTAAATTAACAGCTACTAACCTACTAATACCCTTTTGTTCCATAGTAACGCCAAAAAGCCTATCCATCTTAGCCATAGTAAGTCTATGGTGAGTTATAACCATAAAATAAGTATCTGTTTCTTCTACTATTTTTTCTAATAAATTACAAAATCTACCTACGTTAGTATCATCCAACGCTGCATCTACCTCATCTAAAATACAAATGGGAGCAGGATTGCATAAAAATACAGAAAAAATTAAAGAGATAGCAGTTAGTGCTTGTTCACCACCTGAGAGAAGAGACAAAAGTTGCATTTTTTTTCCAGGAGGACTGGCGAATATCTCTAACCCTGCGTACAAAGGGTCTTCATTACCAACCAATTTTAATTCAACATCACCTCCTCCAAATAGTTTTTTGAAAAGAATTTTAAAGTTTTTATTAACCTCATCAAAGCTTTCTCTTAACCTTTGTCTACCTTCTTTATTAAGCTCGGATATTCCAGTTTTTAATTTGTCAATAGCTTGTTCTAAGTCCGTCCTTTCATTAAACATAGTTTGAATTTTATCTTTCATTTCATTCATTTCTTCTTCAGCGCGTAAATTAACAGCTCCAATAGAATCTCTTTCATTAATTAGCCTTTGAACTGTTTTTTCTAATAGATCAATTGATGAATCTATTTGATCATCTTTATTGATATTAGCCGTTTCATATAATTTATCAGCATGAACTCGTAATTTTTCAAAAATTCTTTCTTCTATATTTTTAACTTGAGTTCTTGCAATGTTGAGTTTTGATTCAATTTTAATCATTTCCTCTCGTAATAACGAGACTTTTTGTTCACTAATTTTTTCTATTTTTTCTAACTCAATTAACGTGGTTTCAGCTTTTACTAGATTATCTGCTTCTATATTTCTCATTTCCATAGCTTTAGTAATTTCAACACCTAACTCTTCTTCTCTTTTTTGAAAATCGTTGGGTAGATCTATAAGTTTTTGTTTTTCAGTTTTTAAGTCTTTTTCTCTATTTTGTAATGATGATAAGCGTGTATTAGCTTCTGTTTCTCTTTTTTCCCAATTTATTTTTTGATTATTGATTTGAATTAAGCTCCGAGATTGAAAGCTTTCATGATTTCTAATTTGATGTTCTGATGCCATAGCATCTGTTAATTGGTTCCGGTATTGTTCGGAAATGTTTCTTAAGCTTAGCTCATCAGCTAGTAAGGTAGGTAAATTATCATTGTTGCTAAGTTCGCTATTTAAAATTTCCAACTCTTCCCTAGAAAGATTAATTATATTTTCATGTTCAGCTATTAGCACTTTTGATGAATCAAGCTTGGATTCTATCCTTGTATTCATCAAATTTAAGTTATTATTCTCTATTATTAAATCTGAGATATCTTTTTCTAATTCTTCGATGTTAGTTTCCATAACCTTGATAAGATTTTGGTTTTCCTTAATATTCTCTTCAATAATTTTTTGTTTTTTTTCTAGGTTAGGAAATTTCTTTTCAAGAGATCTCAGACGAGCTATTTTTTCAAGCCTTTCTGAGTAACTGTTTTGAACTTGAGGAGGCTGCACAAAGCCATCCCATCTCCAGAGACCACCCTCCTTAGTTGTTAATGCTTGCCCAAAAGATAATTCTTTTTGAAGTTTAAAGGCTGATTCTTGGCTCTCAGCTATGCCCACTCCTAATAAAGCAAGCTCTAAGATTGAATTTTTCTTTATACTTGTGATAATCGGCTTCACACCATTAGGTAGTTTTGTTTCAATAATATCTCTAAAATTATTTCTCCAAAATGAGGTGCTCGCATTTATTTCATAATTTGATAACACTGGGGCTAAAATTGTTTCTCCTAAAATAGAACCAATTGCTTTTTCTAAACTTGCAATATTATCAATGTTTTTTTCTAATGAATTTTTATTTAAAGAATCTTGCCCTAATAGAGATGATAGTGACTTTAACTCGACTTTACACATATTGAAGTTATAGTCTGCTTCACTTTTTTGCTTATTTAAATCGATTAAAATTTTTTTATTTTTTTCGTAGTCATTTTTCTTAGAAATTAAGAGTTTATTCTTTTCATCTAACAAATCATTAATTTCAAAGATTCTTTTTTTATTTTTCTCAAAATTATTGTTATCTTCTTCACTGTTAAATTGATGAATTTGAGATTCAGATTTCTTAATTTTTTCTCTAAGATCAATTATTCTTTTTGTAATACTTTCTGTATTAGACTTAATCGAATATATCCTTGAATTTATAGATGATAATTTCTGATCAGCATTATCAGATTTTATTTTCAATTCTTTTACAAGTTCTACTGCTTCCTCAATTTTTCCAGAAAATTTTTTTGAATCTGCTAATAATTTTTGTTCTTCTACCAAAAGATTTGACAGAGTTTTTTTTGCATCCTCTTTGATTTCCAATTCTCTTTTGATATCAATTTCAACTTGAGTTATTTGATTTGAGACATTTTCCAAGGTTTTGTTTGTTGATGACTTTTCTTGCTCCAATCTAATTTTCATTATGTTTAAAGATTGTAAAACCGCTGATTTCTCTGCTTCCTTTTTTTTAAATCCCGGGATTTTTTCAAACGCATCCAGTTTTAATTTTGTGTTTTTAGACACGTCAATTTGAGCTTCATCAACCTTATTTTTGGCATTTACAAGTTCAACTTCGTAGTCTTTTAACTCAACTTCTGCTGATTTTAAAAGTTTTATAAATAGTGTTGATTCAGCCTTTCTTAAACGTTCACCTACCGACTTATATCGAGACGCCTTTCTAGCTTGTTTTTCAAGCTCAACTAATTGTTCTTGATATGTTTTTTCAATATCAAGCAATCTATTTAAGTTGTCTGTGGCTCCATTCAGCTTTAATTCAGCTTCATGCCTTCTGCTATGTAAGCCTTTAATATTTGCTGCTTCCTCTAGAATTATTCTTCGGTTTTCTGGGCTTGAGTCAATTATTTGGGATATTCTTCCTTGACCCACTATTCCAGAAGATCTTGCTCCAGTTCCGTTATCAGCAAATATTAATTGTATATCTCTGGATCTAACTTGTTTACCATTGACTTTATATATAGAACCTTTCTCTCTTTCAATTTTTCTTGAAATTTCGATTTCTTCAAGATGATTAAAATTAGCAGGTGCTTTTTTTTCTGTGTTGTCTAGTTTCAGAGAAACTTCAGCATAGTTTCGTCCTGGACGATCGTTTGTTCCAGAAAAAATTATGTCATCCATGCCATCACCACGCATTTGACGGGCAGAGTTCTCACCCATCACCCATTTGATGGCTTCTACAATATTTGATTTTCCACAACCATTTGGCCCTACAACACCAGTTAATCCATTATCAATAGGTATTTCAGTTGGTTCTAAAAACGATTTAAACCCAGAAATTCTTATAGATTTGAATTTCATCTGTTTACCTTTTTGTAGTGTTAAGATTTCTTTAATTTAGTGAATTCAAAAAGTTTATCTTCGAACTCCTTAAATGATAAAGCACCGGAAATTTTATGTTCATTATTAATAATAAAAGTTGGTGTAGATTGAATATTAAAACTTTTAGTTTCCTGTTCCATTTTATTTACAATTTTTTGCATTAATGGAATATCTTGAGCAATTTCTTCAAATTTCTTAGAACTAATCCCAAACATCTTTGATATTGACTGCAATTCATCAATAGGTTTGCTTGAATAAGCCCAATTTTTTTGTTTCTTTAATAAAATTCCTATTGCTTCAATATATCCTTTTTCTGTAGGGATTGTTCTTGCCAATGCTGCAGCTATGATGGCCAGCCTGTCAAGTGGATAGTCTATAAATTCTAACTGAACTCTTCCTGTATCAATATATTTTTCTTTAAATTCAGGGAGTGTTTTATTATGAAAATTTGCGCAATGACTGCAAGTTAGGGAAAAATATTCCTTTATTTTAATAGGAGCTGTGTTTGATCCTAGAAAATGTCTTCTTAATGTGTCATCACTATTATTTTCTTTTGCGAAGATAATTTTGGGAATAGCACAAACAACTGTAAAGGCTAGTAGAAAGCTCCTTCTATTTATAAAAAATTTTTGTTTCAAAAGGTTTCCTTTTTTATATTAAAATCTATATATATCTATATATCAAAATTTAATCAAAAAATAATAGATTTAAAATTATTGGAATAAATTTTTTCTTGAAAGTTCTAATTTTCTCATTGCTATTTTAAGTTCTTCATCTTCAAGCTGGTCTGATATTAACACCTCATCAATTTCTTTATTCATATCTTTATCTGATGTTCTCTCTTTATTCAAAAATCCAATATCGGTTTGTTTTATTTTTATTGTTGATATTGCTTTATAGCCAAAACGTGAATTAATTTGATTAAGTAAAAAAGGAATAGCCATTTGAACCTCAGGCCCGTAAGCACTTTGAACTTTTAATACCATTAGTCCTTCATTTTTCTTTTGTTTATAGAATTTTATAGACTCAGGTGTGGTTACTTGAGCATATTGTTCTGCAATAAAGTGCCAATTTAGGAATATATGAGTTTGTATTGAACCAAATCTACTTATTTTTTTTTCAATGATTTTTTCTGTAAATTTTAATAGAGGCTTCATTTTGAAATAATAATTTTTTATATGTCTTATATCATATATACATTTATTGATGAATAAAATAAAAACTAATATTTCCCAAATATTTTCGCAAAAACTATTATTTTGGTACGATAATAATAGAAGAAATTTACCATGGAGGGCTCAACCAGGAGAAGTTTCTAATCCATATTTTGTATATTTGTCTGAAATAATGTTACAGCAAACTGTGGTTAAAACGGTTATTCCATATTTTTTAAGGTTTATTAAGAAATGGCCTTCAATTCAAAATTTAGCTAATGCTGATTTTGATGAGATTTCTTTATATTGGGCTGGACTGGGGTATTATAGGCGAGCTAAGAATCTACATGAAACAGCTAATTTTATATCAAAAAATTTTGAAGGTAAAATACCTAGTAGTAAGAAATTATTACTAACTTTACCAGGGATTGGTGAATATACAGCTTCTGCAATAATAGCAATTGCTTTTAATAAACGGTCAAATGTTGTTGATGGGAATGTTGAAAGAATTTTTTCAAGGTTATTTAAAATTGAGAAACCTATTAAAGACACAAAGAAAGAAATTTTTAATTATTCTGAAAAATATTTACCTAAAAAAAGGTATGGAGACTATGCACAGGCTCTTATGGATTTGGGGTCATTAATATGCACACCTAAATCACCACGATGCACATTATGTCCTATTATAGATTTCTGTAGAGTGGGTGGCACAGTAAACGCAAAACTATACCCAAAGAAACAAATTAAGAATAAAAAACCCGAAAGATTTGGACTGTTTTATTGTTTGTTAAATGAAAATGGTGATATTCTTATAACTATTAATAAAAATCAAGGGCTCTTAGCTAATATGAATGTCCTTCCATCAGTTGGTTGGTATGAAGAAAAAAAATTTACTAAAAATTTGTTATTTATACCAAAAGAAGAGTCATTATTTAATCTAGAATGGAAAATCATTGAAAAAAAATTAATTCACATTTTTACCCATTTCAAATTAAACATCTCAATAGCAGTAGCTAGAATAGATCAATCGTTGCTCCTAGGAGATGAATCAGACATAAATAGATATAAATTTGTTAAAACAAAGGACTTAAATTCTATAGCCTTACCTAGCTTGATAAAAAAAATAATAAAACATCTTCAAGATGAAAATATTATTCTAAACTAATGCTTAAAATGTCTTATTGAGGTAAAAACCATTGCTATATTCCTATCGTTTGCTGCCTCAATAACTTCCTTGTCTCTAATTGATCCTCCAGGTTGTATTACAGCGGTCACGCCTGCATCAGCTGCTGCTATCAATCCATCTGCAAATGGGAAAAAAGCATCACTGGCAACCACACTATTTTTTGTCATTGGAGCTTTTAAATTAGCCATTATTGCAGATTGTTTAGCCTTTTCTACAGCTATTTTGGTTGAGTCTATTCTACTCATTTGGCCCGCTCCAATACCAACAGTTTGTAGGTTTTTGGCATATATAATTGCATTAGATTTTGTATGTTTTGCAACTTTCCATGCAAAAAGGAGATTTTCAATTTCATCTGCTGAGGGTTTTTTATGGGTAACAACTTTTAGATTGTTCGTATCTAAAACAAAATTATCTCTTGTTTGAACGAGCATACCTCCAGCAATTGATTTAATTGTTAAACCTTTTTCTTTAGGAGATGGAATTTTCCCTGATGACAAAATTCTTACGTTTGGTTTTTCTTTAAATATATTTAAAGCCTCTTGATCAATACTTGGAGCAATTATAACTTCCAAAAACAAAGATTTCATTTCATTAGCTAGTTTGGCTGTTAAATTTCTATTTATAGCTACAATACCGCCGAATGCGCTGACCGGGTCAGTTTGAAGTGCACTTTTCCATGCTTTATCCAAGTCCTCATTTTCTGCAACACCACAGGGATTAGCATGTTTTATAATAGCCACTGCAGGTTTTTGAAACTCACATATAAGCTCAAACGCTGCATCTGCATCATTAATATTGTTATAAGATAATTCTTTGCCGTGAAGTTTTTTAGAATTAGCCACTCCGATTCTATTATCTGAAGATTTATAAAAAGATGCCTTTTGATGAGGGTTTTCTCCATATCTCATTTCGAGAGATTTTTGTAATTTTATAGTTATTGTTTCAGGTAATTCTTCATCAAAACTCTTTTTGTTTTCAAACCAATTGGAAATTGCCAAATCATATTCGTTGGTCAATTTAAAAGCTTTACCTGCAAGCAACCTTCTAAATTCATAAGTGGTTGTGCCATTGATACTTATTTGTTTAATTAGCTCATTATAATCTTTAGGATCAGTTATTACTGTTATAAATTCATGGTTTTTAGCTGCAGCTCTTATCATGGCAGGTCCACCAATATCAATGTTTTCAATAATTTCAACTTGATCAGTGGTTTTTTTTAAAGTTTCCTTAAATTTATATAGATTTATAATTACCAGATCAATTTCTTCAATTTTGTGTGTTTTTGTTTCAGACATATGAGTTGGATTATTTCTTCTACTAAGTATACCTCCATGTATTTTTGGATGTAGTGTTTTTACTCTTCCATCTAATATTTCTGGGAAATTTGTTTTTTGAGAAACATCACTAACTGGAATAGATTTTTCTTTTAAAAATTTTGCGGTTCCACCTGTAGATAAAATTTCTATATCAAAACTAATTAGCTTTTTGGCTAATTCGTCAATACCACTTTTGTCAGTAACAGAAATTAGAGCCCTTTTAATTTTGGTATTTTCGCTAAAAATATCTTTGGCATTAGAAGTGGTCATTTTATTATTATTCTTTCTTTAAAATTTATTAAATGGAATAGTTTCTTTTGCTAATTTAAGTCAACTGAAATTTAACTTTGGAGTTGGAATGCCCAATCGCATGATATGGATTTATGAGCTCTAATTGTTTCAAGTCTCATTATAATCATTATTTCTTTGCATTGTATAGGACCATTTGGTCCAAACATGACTGAGTCTTGGATGCTAATATTGTCGTTGCTTGCAGTCATTTTCCAAACAAAACCTTTTAGGTGCTTTAATAAAATTGAACCATTCCTTGTCTTTATAAGTTCAATGTCTGGGCAAATATGGAAACGTATATATGCATTTTTTGGAATTGTCCCTACATTCCCAACGCTAATAATTTTATCCTTACCTTTAACTTCATTTTTCATTTGAGATACACAGATCTGTCTTTGATGATTAACACCATAGATCGTTCCATAGCCTGAATGTGTAGCATCTATTAAGCTGCCTTCTTTAGTTTTGCCATATCTTAAATCAAATACTTTAGTTTTTCTTTTACCAGTAAGATCAACATTATTACGATCATCTATATTTAACGTTGAGTGAGCTGCAGAAGAGGCTAAGGAGTCACGCATACTTTTTATATTAGAAGCTTTTATATCTCCTAAATTAGAAATAAGTTTTTCTTTTTTGTAAAAAAGTTCAAAGGCAAATAGACTTGCCTTAGAATCAGAAGACAATTTTTTATGAAGACCAATATCTGCAAATACAACCGTTTCATTACAAGATAATCTGCAATAGCCAGTATCATTAGCTATATTAAAAATTCTGTTTTTATAACCAATTCTATTTAAAGTTTGTTTTATCAAATGCTTTTCTATTAAGCTTCCACCATGAAACCAAGAAAAATTTTCATCTGGCATTTGAAAGCTTCTGCAGAATTGTCCCATTTTAATGGTTTGGTTATGCAAATTTTCAGCATTTATATTTTTCAAAATCGCTACAACTGACCTAATTTCAACTAATTGTCTTAATAAAAATAATTGTTTAGCAGGGTTTCTAGAAATATGGCCTCCGTCAGGATTGATTAATAAATCTAGTGATTTGTTTATCGTCTCTAAAAGTTCATTTATTTCATCAACTTCATCGTATAAAATAGATTTTGCTACAATTATAGCTTTGATGATAAGAATTTTATTAAATGAAGTGTTTGGTTCTTTAAGTTTTAGTTCTAAAAATTTTGTTTGAAATGCAATTGAATTTAAAACTTTTTTTTGAAAATTTAACTCACCACTCTCACCAAACCATGAATAATTAAAACACCAGCAAGCAACTCTTTCTGCCATTATATCTGGATTAAAATCTTTTGACCTAAGATTTATATTTTGATTTATCCAGTCATCTACCAATGAACGAGCTAATGATCTTGCTTTAATGCTACCCTCAGATTTTAAATCTCTTAAAAAATTAAATTTACTAAAACTATTAGTTAGTTTCAGATTAATTTTCCCGTTTAAAATCTTTTGTCCAGTAATTGATATTCCTTGCCAATTATCTGTCAGTCTTCTAACAGGTGAGTTGAAAGTGTCTATTTTGAGTTTTTGTTTAAGAAAATGATTATTTGTAATTAAATCTAAAAAATTAAACATAAAAATTATTCGTCCATTTTCAACAAGGCTATAAAGAAACCATCTGAACCATTGATAGCATCTTTACAATTGAAATTAAAATAATTTGGTAGAATTCTAATAAAACCCTCAGTAGTGATGCATTTCTCTATTTGAGGATAATCATTATTTAAAAAAGGTATAACTGAAAAATTTTTGTTTTCTTCTAAAAATTTCTCTATTCTTCTTTCTCCTTCAATTTTCTGTAGTGAACAAGTTATATACATTATTAGTCCATTTTTATTTAATATTCCGCTCGCATTTTTTAGGATATTATCTTGCATAGAAGTCAATAAATCTAAATTTTTGGGTGGAGGTTTAATAAATATATCTGGATTTTTTCTTATAGTTCCAGTTGAAGAGCAAGGTGCATCAATCAAAATAACATCATAGTTTTTTTTTGGTTTATAATGTTCTGCTTCAATATTAATTAACTCAGGTTTAAATTTTAATCTTTGCATATTCCTCAAAAATTCTTTGCTTCTAAATTTACTTTTTTCAATGCTTACTACATTCAGCTTATTATCTAATAGTTGAGCAGTTTTACCTCCTGGAGCACAACACATATCTAAAACATTGATAGAGCTAATTTTTTGAGAAAAAATTTTTTTTATTTTTGATAATAATAAATTACAAGCTATTTGTGATGCTGCGTCTTGTATCCACCAAACTCCCTCAAAATAATAGGGTATGTTCTCAACTGGTTTGTTGATTGAAGATCTGATTAAATTAGGGAAAATTTCTATTCCTCGAACTTCTGATTTTATTTTTTCTAGTTGATTTTTATTTATATTACTTGAAACCATAATATCAAGGGGTGGAGGCTTCATCGCTATTTCAACTATTTCCTTTACGTTTTCTTCGCCGTAAGCAGATGTCCAGCTATTTAAAAGCCATTCTGGCAAATTATAAATACTATTAGGCATAAATTTTTTACATTCATCTACGTGGGATACTATCTTTCTTAGAATAGCATTGACTAGTTTTGATTGTTTCTCTCCAAGGAGCTTTCTAGAATGTTCAACTGCTTCATTTAAAACAGCGTGGGGTGCTATGTTAAGCCAAACTATTTGAATCGTGGCAATTGTTAATATTGTATTTAGAAATCTATTCTTTTTATTTATTCCAAAATTTGAATATTGATTATAAATATATTCAGCTTGTTTATGACGTCGCATTGCAGTGTTAAGAAGAAGATATAAAAAAGATTTGTCTCTGGCATCTAATTTTTTGAAATCAAAGGATGTGTTCAAAATGTTGTCAATTTTTTTATGCTTATAAAAAATAAGTATCCATATATTTATAGCAATTAATCTGGTATTTTTTACACTTCCCTTTATTTTTTCAGACATTTTAAGAGATTTCAAAATAGACGCCTTTTATTTGTTTTTAATATTAAATATGATATATAACAGGTAAAGTTTGGCTATAAGAAAGTAATTTATAATGAAAAAAGATGTGACAAGCACTAACAAACTTCCAAGTAAAAATGATGGCTTTCAAAAAACATCAAACGAAATAGATTTTCCAAAAGAGGAAGGCGGACCTAAAGGTCCTGAACCTACAAGGTATGGGGATTGGGAAAAATCAGGTAGGTGTTCTGATTTTTAATTTAATCTTATATTGAAATTTTAATATCATGAATGAATTAAAGTCAGAAATTATAATCAATGCTGGTATTCGTTTAGCTGAAAATAATTTTACAAATGCCTACGTTACTAAAAGAGGTGATAGTGATGCTGGAGCTATTTATATAAAAATTGATACTCTAGATGGAAATGCTAAATTATTTATTAGGAACTTTACCTTTAATTTTGATAAAAATGTTCATACCATAAGTTTTCAAGATCTATATCCAAATAAAATGGTGTCGGCTATTGATATTGACAAAAGAATTTTAAGAGAAATAGATAGAGATAGAGATTGTTGGGTTGTAGAGATTGAAGACAAAAAAGGAAATAATCCTTTTGAAAATTTAAATTGTTAATTTTTCTATAATTTCATTCCTTTTATATAAATTCAGATAGTCAGCTTTTAATTTTAGTAAAGCATTAATGTGTTTTATGTTTGGTACTTGGATATTAAGTTTATTAGCTATTTCAATAATAGCACTCATAATTGGATCTATTTCTAAGGGTCTTTTCATTTCTATATCTTGTCTTGTAGAGGGCTTGTGACCTTTTATTGAAGTAGCTCCATTTATCCTATTTTCAATAGACACGTTAAATTTAACACCAATCGCTTCTCCAACTTTTTGACATTCCTCCATCATTTGTCTAACTAAATTTCTTGTACTTGGATCATTCCCAATTATGTCCAGACTTGCACCTGTTAGAGCACTTATAGGATTAAAAGAACAATTTCCCCAAAGTTTAATCCAAATTTCATCTCTCAAATTTTTTTTCTGTGGTGCTTTTAGTCCACCTTTAATAAAAAGATCTGACAAAATTTTTAACCTTTCTGAGTGTGATCCATTAGGCTCTCCAAGACTAAATCTATTTCCTTCTATATGTTTAATAACTCCAGGTCTTTCAATCTCACATGCAGGATAAACAACACAACCAAGCGCTCTTTTAGGATTTAAGGTTTTCCAGATTACTCCATCTGGGTCTACAGAATTAATATGAGAATTTTCTAATATTGTATTTGAGTTTGATTGATAAAAATACCACCATGGCAAACCGTTTACAGCTGATAAAATGGTGGTATTACAGTGCAAAAGAGGCATTAAATCTTCTACAATTGAATGAATTGCATGAGCTTTTACCGCTATTATAACATAATCTTGTTTTTCCAATTCTTTAGTATTGTCTGAGACTGTTAAATCAAACTTCTCTTGGCTATCATCTGAAATTAACATTAACCCATTTTTTTCAATAGCTTCTTTATGAGGACCTCTTGCTACTAAAGATACATTCGCGCCAGCCCTTGACAAATTACAACCAAGATAACCTCCAATGGCTCCAGCTCCAAAAATACAAATTTTAGTCATTACAGGGTCCTACTCTAGGCCAAGTTTTTGGGCAAGGCCAATTCTTTGCATTTTGCCTGTGGCGCCTTTAGGAATTTCGTCTAAGAAACAAATATGCTTAGGTACCTTGAAATCTGCTAAATGCATCCTGGCATAATTTTTAATTTCAGTATCTGTGCACTCAATTCCCTTTTTGACGACTATTGCTACACCTATAACTTCTCCAAGCATTTTGTCTTTAACACCAAACGTTACTACTTGTTCAACAGCCTCATGTTCCATTAAAATATTATCAATTTCTAAAGGAGAAATCTTTTCTCCTCCTCTATTTATTATTTCTTTTAATCTTCCAGATATTTTTAAATAACCATCATTGTCGAAAAATCCTTGATCACCAGTTCTAAACCATCCATTTATAAATGATGATTTATTTGCTTCTTCATTATTCTCATAACCTTTAGTTACATTATCTCCTCTGATACAAACTTCTCCCTCAACCCCATTAGTTTGGATAATACCAGCAGCATCCATAATACATACCTCTGGACCTGCGGGTTTCCCAACAAAACCAGCTTTTTGTTTTTCAGGAGGCAATGGATTGGATGTCATTTGGTGGGTTGCTTCTGTCATACCATAGGCTTCAATGACTGTAGTTTTAAAGACATCTTTTAATTCTTCAAATACAGCAGGAGGTAAAGAAGCGGATGATGATCTTATAAATCTAAGTGATAAACTTTGTGCAAGTTCAACATTTTTTTTTGCACGTAATAATATTCCCTGATGCATAGTAGGAACACCCGAATACCATGTTATATTTTCTTTTTTGGCCTGATCTAAAAAATTTAATGCATTAAAACCTGTACTAGCGTGAACAGAAGCACCTGCAAAAATAGATGAACACAAAATTGCAATTAATCCATGAATGTGAAAAAGAGGCATAATGTTGTAGCAATGATCATCAGGGTTCAATTTTAGAGACCTTGAAATATTAAAAGAAGAAGAAAAAATATTTTTATTTGTAAGAGGTACGACTTTTGGTCTTGATGTTGTTCCAGAAGTATGGAGTACTAGAGCTTCATCATTTTCGTCTGAAAACTCAAAACTAGAAGATGAATTATATAGGTTAAAAATTCCTTTTGGTTGTCCCTCAATATGTTTGATTTCACATATTTCAATTTTTAACTTTTTAGCTGCTTCAATTACTGGGTTAGAAGAGTTTTTCTCAACTATAACAATTTTTGGCTTTAAATCTTCTAAATAAAATTCGTATTCGTTTAATTTGTATGAAGGATTTAGGGGGGCAGCTGACATATAACTTGAAATAGCTAGGAAAGCTGTGGCCATTTCTGGGCCATTAGGTAAAACAATTACTGCCCTATTATTTTTTCTAATACCATGACTAGATAATTGTCCTGATATATCATAAATATGTTTTTTGAGAGCTTTAAAAGTTATCTTTTGATCATTGTCTGATGTAATGGCAATTTCACTATCCTGATTTTTATTAATAAAATTTCTAATAGTTTTTGTCATTTTAAAATCTCAAATTATCTAAATTCAATTTAACAATTTAAATTTTCAAAGTGCAATCTAAATTTCTCTTGTAATAATTTTCTTTCTGAATAATAAGAGATTTTTATTTTACCTTTCCAATTAATTATAAAGAGATTTAACTTTGCCAAATGATATTTTATTTCAAGAACTATTAGTTTACTTTTTGGGTCTACTAATTACAGGTGTGGTTGGCGGTCTTATAGCAGGATTATTTGGAGTTGGTGGAGGAATTGTTATTGTCCCAATTTTATTTTGGATTTTTACATCTTTAAATTTTCCTAATGAAATCCTTATGCATATGGCAATTGGTTCATCATTAGCGACAATTATACCAACATCAATCTCATCAGCTAGGGCTCATTACTTAAAAGGTTCAATGGAAATAGATATCATAAAAAAATGGGGGGGTGGAATTTTTCTAGGGGCAATTATTGGTGGGCTTGCGGGTAAATATTTTAGTGCGAATGAATTGAAATATCTATTTGCATCTATTGCATTTGTAGTTGCTTTAAATATGTTTTTGAAAGAGCCAATTAAATTAGGGAAAAGTTTACCAAAATTTAAAATTATTAATGTTATTATTTCCTCTGTTATTGGATTTGTTTCTTCTCTTATGGGTGTAGGAGCAGGCACTTTAGGTGTTCCAACACTTGTTGCTTTGTCAGTTCCCATACATAAAGCAATAGGAACAGCAGCTGCCTTAGGTTTGTTTATTGCAATCCCTGCCACAATAGGTTTAGCTTTCTCTGGATTTGATGTTCCCAATAGGCCCCCTATGAGTATAGGTTATGTAAATTTAATTGCTTTTTTTATAATGTTTCCATTAACAGTTTTTTTTGCGCCCATTGGTGTAAAGTTTGCTCATCGAATTAATCAAAGATTATTAAAGATTATTTTTGGTATTTTTTTAATCTTTACGTCTGTAAAAATGTTATTTTCCATTATATTTTGATAAAAAATCTTTTGCAGATGGAGATAGGGGCGTATTTTGGTTATGGTCTATTATTTTTGAAGCCAAATTTTTCCCTAGTTCTACACCCCATTGATCAAAGCTATTAATATTCCATATAAAACCTGATGCAATGGTAATGTTTTCATAAAGAGCTATTAATCGTCCAATAGAATAAGGAGTATTATATTCCCAACTAATAATAGTTGAAGGTCTACCACCAGAAAAATTTTTATTTAGGTCATTTTTGTTATATGAACCCATTGCTAGCGTTTCGGCTTGTGCTATTGCATTTATCACTAGTAATTTGTGGTTTTGATTTATTTTTTCAAAGTTAATATAACTAGAAGGGTTTCTGGGTAATAAAATATCTAATGGTACAATATCTAAACCTTGATGAATAAACTGAAAGAAGCTGTGTTGAGCATTGGTACCGGTTTCTCCCCAGATTATAGGGCTCGCAGGCATGGTTAACTTTTTATTATTAATATCAACACTTTTTCCATTACTTTCCATTTCTAATTGTTGAGCCCATGCAGGTAGTATTTTAAGCCTGTGACTGTAAGGAACGATACAATGGCTATTTCTATTAAGAAAGTTTCTATTCCATATTCTTAACAATGCTAATATTATTGGTATATTCTTTTCAATATTTTCATTGAAAAAATGATCATCCATTGAATGAGCACCACTTAAGAATTCTCTAAAATTTTTTTCTCCTATAGATAGTAAAATTGGCATTCCTACAGAAGACCATAACGAATATCTTCCACCAACATTTTCGGATAGGGAGAAAATATTAAATTCTTCAAATCCCCATTCAGTAGCTTTTTTTGTTGAAGAAGTGATAGCAACCATAGCTTCATTCATAGATTTACCTGCATTTAAAAGCCATTTTTTTGCTATCAGTGCATTTTCAAGGGTTTCTAATGTGCTAAAACTTTTAGAAGTTATAATAAATAATGTGTTGAGAGGATTACATTCTGTAAGGACATCTTTAATGTTAACTGGGTCTACGTTAGAAACATAATATATTTTTGGTCCAATATGAAAGTCTTTGAGAGCCTCATTAATCATTAAGGGACCTAGATCAGAACCTCCAATTCCTATGTTTACTACATAATTAAATTGTTTGTTATTTAATACTTTATTTGAAAAGGTTGATAATTTTTGCCATTCAGATGAATTAAATCTCTCTTTTTGTCTAAGTTGAAAATGGTCAACGGATCTATTCTCAGAATAATTGATCTTGGAACTATTCACTAAGTCTTGGATTTTCTCCTTTATATTTGCAAATTTTGCCAGCTCAATTAGGTCATTTCTAACATCTTCATCTAATGATTGTCTTGTAATATCAACTATGAGATCTTCAAAGTTAAACTGAAAATTTTTTAAACGGTCTCTTTTATTAACAAGCTCGCTTAAATTCTCAAAATTTTTAAGTTTAAGTTTTTTATTGAGGATTTTTGTAATGGGGTTATCTGCAAGTTGCATATCTATCATTTTTTTCTTTAGTTTAAAAATAAAATTCTATTTCTATTACAATTAATATGACTGTATATAAAATAGTTCAATTATTAAAAATTGTATATTACTAAACCATTATTCAAAAAAAATTTTAAGAAAATAAATTTCTGCAAAAAAAAATATTTTAGAAAATTAATCTATTATTTTATTAAATAAAAAAAATTATAGAATAATTTATCTCTTTTTCGTTGATTAATAGAATATTTTTTTTTACATAAGTTTTTATTATTTAAAGGAGTTAATTATGACAAATTCAAAACACCCAGAGACTATTGGTTTACATGCTGGCTGGCGTGCTGATGAAACTACTGGATCAGTTGCGGTACCTATCCACCAAACTACTAGCTATCAATTTAAAAATACTGATCAGGCAGCTAACTTATTCTCCTTGAGTGAATTGGGTAATATTTATACAAGAATTATGAATCCCACAAATGATATCTTAGAGAAGAGAGTTGCCGCTTTAGAAGGTGGTGTAGCGGCATTAGCAGTGTCATCAGGTCAAACAGCTTCTGCTTTTGCTATACAAAACCTTGCTAAAGCTGGAGATAATATTGTCAGCTCAACTCATCTATATGGTGGCACTTGGAACCTTTTTTCAAATACATTAAAAGATATGGGGATAGAAGTAAGATTTGTAGACCCTTCTAATCCAAAAGCGTTTGAAGATGCAACTGATAGTAGAACTCGTGCGTACTATGCCGAGACTTTACCCAATCCAAAATTAGAGGTTTTTCCTATTTCAGAAGTTAGTGAAATTGGTAAAAAGTTTGGAATACCGCTAATTGTTGATAACACAGCCGCTCCAATAATTTGTCAGCCAATTAAGCATGGTGCTGCCATAGTTGTTTATTCTTTAACTAAGTATATTGGTGGTCATGGAAACTCTATTGGTGGAATGATAGTTGACAGCGGTAATTTTGATTGGGAAGCTGCAGGTAAAGAAAGACAACCAGCATTGAACACTCCAGATCCTTCTTATAACGGAGCTGTTTGGGTTGACGCAGTTAAACCCTTGGGCCCAATTGCCTACATCATAAAGGCTCGTGTAACATTGCTACGTGATTTAGGTGGAGCTCTCAGTCCATTCAACGCATTTCTAATTTTACAGGGTCTTGAAACTCTTAGTTTAAGAATGAGAGCACACTGTGAAAATGCATCTAAGGTTGCTCATTTCTTAAAAGATCATGATTTAGTTGAAAAAGTTATTTATCCTGAACTTCAAACTGGAAGCTCAAAATCATCAGCAGACAATCATTTACATGGTGGATATGGAGGACTGTTAGGTTTTGAACTTAAAGGAGGCTTAAATTCAGGAAAAAAGTTTATTGATGCATTAGAATTATTCTATCATGTTGCAAACATAGGTGACTCAAGAAGTTTGGCAATCCATCCTGCCACAACTACACATAGTCAGTTATCATCTGAAGAACAACTTAAAACAGGTGTTTCTGAGTCTTATGTTAGATTATCAGTAGGTATAGAACATGTTGATGATATAATTAATGACTTAAAACAAGCTTTGGATCAGTCTCAATAATAACTTTATCAGTTAAATTCTAATAAAAAAAGCTAAGGTGTTCCTTAGCTTTTTTTTATTAATGTTGTTTAAAATAAATAAATATTATAATTATTGAATTTAAATTAAAATTAATTTGGTGGATTAATCTTTGACTCTGGATGAAAGATTTTCAGTTGCTCCAATGATGGAATGGACTGACAAACACTGCAGATATTTTCTTAGACTTATTTCTAAATATGCTGTTCTTTACACTGAAATGATTTCAGTTGATGCAATTATATTTGGTCCGCGTCAAAAATTATTAAATTTTAACAAAGAGGAATTACCTTGTATTCTTCAACTAGGCGGTAGTGATCCTAAAAAATTAGTAGAAGCCGCGAAATATGGAGAAGATTATGGTTATTCTCAAATTAATTTAAATGTAGGCTGTCCTTCAAATAGAGTTCAAAATGGTTCATTTGGTGCTTGTTTAATGAAAGATCCTCTCTTAGTTGCTAATTGCGTAAAGTATATTAAAGATAATTGCCAAGTGCCTGTTTCTATTAAATGTAGAATAGGTGTTGATGATATGGATGAAGAACAAGGGTTAGATAATTTTATTGATATAGTATCTCAGGAGGGTGTTAACAAATTTATAATTCATGCAAGGAAAGCTATTTTAAATGGATTAAGTCCAAAACAAAATAGGGAAATTCCTCCATTAAATTACAGAAGAGTAGGAGCTTTAAAAAGTAGAAGACCAGATTTAGAAATAATTATAAATGGTGGTATAAAAACAATTGATGATGGTCTGGAAATTCTTCAAAAATATAGTCTTGATGGATTTATGATAGGAAGAGAAGTATATAAAAACCCATATATTTTGAACTCTGTGGATAGAGATGTGTTTAGTAAGGATAAAATTTCTAAGTCTAGGTATGAAATAGCTATGGAAATGGCAGATTATATTGATAATTGTGTCAAAAAAGAAGGAGGGTATGTACACTCTATAACTAGGCATATTTTAGGTTTGTATAACTGTTTACCTGGTGCTAAACATTGGAGACAAGAACTAAGTGAAAATGCAAGATTTTCAAAGAATGGTGATATTTTAAGATTTGCAACAGAAAAAATTGAAAAAATTATAATGAAAAAGAGTTTGGTTTTAGCTTAGGAGACTAATATTGGAGAAAGTTAATAAAAAAGAGGGTTATAGGTCTATTCTTGAAATGGGACCTTTATTACTATTTTTTGGTGTTAATTATTTTTATGGGATAATGGCTGGTACTGCTGTTTTAGTTTTAAGTACTTTATTCTCACTTGCACTCTCATGGTATTGGTTTAAGAATATTCCTATGATGGCAGCTGCGGGGTGCGTGGCTGTTGTTTTTTTTGGAAGTCTAACAATATTTTTTGATGATGATTTTTTTATTAAAATAAAACCAACAATTGTTTCAATCATTATAGCTGGTGTTTTAGCATCAGGAAAAATTTTAGGAAAAAATCCACTTGCCGCTATCATGAAATCTGCAGTAAATTTAGACGACGAAGGTTGGAATAAATTAACATGGTTGTGGGTGGCTATGTTTATAATTATGGCACTAGCCAATGAGATTGCATGGAGAAATTTAACAACTGATCAATGGGTCTCTTTCAAAGCCTTTGGTATCCCAATTTTATCCTTAGGTTTTGGCTTGTTGTCTTTGCCAATAATGCAGAAACATCAAGTTAAAAAAGACTAATCTACTTTTCTAACTTTTTAGAGAGTTCTATAGACATTTGAGAGTTTGAAGGAAGTATAGATATTAATTTTTTCCAATATATTGTTGCTATTTTTTTATCTCCTTCATTAAAAGCTTTTAAACCTTTAAAAAATAAAGCGTCAACATTGTTTTGGTCTTCAAGTAATATCTGATCAATTAGATTGACAGTTTCTGAAGTAAAATTAGGTTTTTTATTTGGAGGGAGTAGTTCTTTTAAAAGAGTTTGTTTTAGAAATATAGTAGGGCTAATCTCAATTGCAGTTCTAAGCGCTTCCAAGGCTTTATAATTGTTTTTTAAAACTTTATAAGATTGGAATAATTTTATCCAACCATCCAAGTCTTTTTTATCTTTAGTAAGTCGATTTGCTAATTGTTCGACCATTTGGTTAATTCTTATATTTTGTTCTTTTTCACTTAGGTTTAAAATATCATTAGCAATAGGATCAGTAATCTTTACATTATTTATAAGTTTTTTGTCTATTACACGCTGACTAATACCTAATTTTTTTGCTGCAATTCTAATATTTGTTTCTAAGTCATTTTTCCAAGCATTATCACTAGAAGTATTATTATATAGTTGCATCCATATTTTCAGAGCTGCCTCGTCATTTCCAATTTGTGACTGTGCTAAACCATTTAAGAAATTTGCTCCAGGTTCTGAGGGATTATCAGCTAAAGCATCATCAATTAGTCAGCTAAAGCATCATCAATTAGTTTTTGCGCTCTTGACGTTACTTGTCCATTAGCTTTCTTTACAATTGCTTGTGCAAGCAATGATTTGATTTTAGGAGAATTTTCAATTAATTGTAACTTTTGTAAAGTGGCAATTTCGAAATCTACCTTATTAATTTTTGAAGCAATTGCTGCTAAATTCAAAAGTATGTTTATATTCTGAGGATCATTTTGAGATGCTAGATTTAATTCATCAAATTTTTTTAGATCATTAGCTAAATTTTTATTTTGTTCAACTTTGGCCTCTAATATTTTATTTCTTAATGAATAAAGCTCTTTCATATTTAAAAATGGACTACCTATTTGATAATAGATCAATGAGCTAAATGAAAACAAAAACAGTACTGAACAAATTAAGATTGTATATTTTTTATTATTCAAATTCTTAGATATGATATTCTTACAAATAAATAAAATACTCAGGAAGCTTAAAATTAATATTGTAATAAAAATCATCACTAAATCTTTTCAATAAGAATTTATTTTTTAAAAAATTTAAATATATAAATAGAACTAAACACTAGAATAATAAAAGGTAAAAACCATAACAAAATAGTATTGGTATTAAGTGGTGGTTTTAATAAAATATAATCCCCATATCGTTCACGCAAAAAAGTGTAAATTTCATCTTCATCCAACCCATCATTTAATTTCTCCTCTATTAACTTTTTTAAGTCTTTTGCTAATTCTGAGTTAGATTCATCAATACTTTGGTTCTGGCAAACCAAGCATTTTATATTTTGTGCAATTTCTCTAGTTTTGTTTGTTAAAAAATTAAGTTGTGTATTTTTTTCTTCAGCTAGAGTTATATTTGAAATAATTGTTATATATAGAAAACATATAGAAAGTATTGAACAAAATTGTTTTTTCATTGGTTTTTATTTTTTATTAAAGGTAAAATTTCAGACTTAAAAACATTATATAATAGGGGGCCAGCATGGCGATAAATAATATCTCCTTTTTCATTAATAAGAAATGTCTCCGGGACACCATAAACGCCCCATTCAATAGCAATTTTTCCTGAACTATCTGCACCAATTTTTTTGTAAGGGTTTCCAAACTCTTCTAAAAACTTTTTAGTATCAATGTCTTTATCTTTATATGCAATTCCAATGACAGGTATAATTTTAGATAAATCTTCAATAAGAGGCGCTTCCACCCTACAAGGAGCACACCATGAAGCAAAAAAATTAACTGCAAAAAGTTGGTTTTGATAATTTTTGAAATTTAAGAACTCTTCATTATTAATATTAAGATTCAAATTAGCTAATTTCACAGGTACTTCTGGGATTTTTTTACCAATTAATTGAGAAGTTATATTTGAGGGGGGCGAGGACGAACTCCTAAGTTTGTAAAGTACTAATCCTGATATAATTACTATAAACGAGAAAAGGATAACTGGTAGAAAGTTTGTAATTGAGAATTTAGATTTCATTTAAGCTTACCTTAGTGGCATTATTAAATGTCTTTTTATTTTGTATAATAGATGTGACACCGCCTAAGGCCATTAAAAAAGCTCCTGCCCATATCCACGATACTAAAGGGTTAAAATATATTCTAATTGACCACCCTGTTTCGTAATTTCCTTCTCCTAAAACAATATATGTGTCACCCAAGAAGTTACTAATTATAGCTGCTTCAGTTGTTTGAGTTTGTTCTGTTGGGTAATAACGTTTTTCTGGTTTAAGGTAGCCAATGAATTTACTATTATGGTGAAGTGTAAATATACCCATTTCGGATTGATAATTTGGTCCATTTATTGTCTCAAAATTTTTAAATTCTAAAACTCTATTTCCAATACTAAAAGTATCTCCAATATTTTTTCTTCCACTAAACTCTGTTTTAAAAAACTGCTCTCCAGTAACTCCTGCCAGAAAAATTGCAACTCCTAAATGAGCAATATTCATTCCTATTTTATTTTTTGAAATATAGATAAAGAGATTACTAACTTTATTTAACTTTATTTTTGTTTCAGTAAACTTTATGATTAAGTCACTCACTACTCCAACAAACAACCATATTGATAAAGATCCACAGATAATTGCAAAAATTGATGAACCATCAATAGTGTATAAAGTAATAACTGATACTAGAGATGTTGTTATTAGAATTGCAATTATTTTAAGCAAGTTTTTTGACTTTCCTTTCCCCCAATTAAAAAAAGGAGCAATGGCCATTAATAAAATTATTGGCGCCATTATTGGTGCAAATGTAGCATTATAATAAGCTGGTCCAATTGAAATTTTATCTCCATTAAAAGCATCTAGAAATAATGGATATAACGTTCCTATTAAAACTGTTGCAGTCGCGGTTGTAAAAAATAAATTATTGATTAGAAGAGCGCTCTCTTTGCTAAGTAAGTTGAATTGTAACTTTTGTTCTCTAAAAAGTGAACTTTTTAAAGCATACAAAATTAGCGGGCCACCTACAGATATTACTAAAATTATTAAAATAAAAATACCTCTAGATGGGTCAGACGCAAAAGAATGAACTGAGGTTAACAAACCAGATCTAACTATAAATGTGCCTAACAATGAAAATGCAAAGCCAAGAATTGAAAGAAGAATACACCAATTAATAAATATGAGTCTTGTTTCTAAAATTCTAATCGAATGTAATAATGCGGTTGCGATTAACCAGGGCATAAAAGAAGCATTTTCAACTGGATCCCAAAACCACCAGCCACCCCAGCCTAATTCATAGTATGCCCACCAACTTCCCAACGCTATCCCCATGGTGAGTGCTGACCATGCAATTGTTATCCAGGGCCTGATTTGCTGGGCCCATTCTTTATTAATCTTACCGGTAATCAAAGCTCCAACTGCAAAAGAAAATGAAACTGATAGACCAACATAACCAACGTAGAGCATAGGTGGATGAAAGGCTAATCCTGGATCTTGGAGCAAAGGGTTTAGACCTCTCCCTTCAATCGGAATTGCGCTTACTCTCTCGAAAGGATTAGAAGTTAATAAAATAAATGCTAAAAACAAACATAAAATTAAGGTTTGCACTCCTATTATTGAGAATAATAATTCACCATTATTATGGGTCTTTTTATATGAAACTAAAAAGGTAAAAGAAGATAAAATCAATACCCACAGTAGAAGAGAACCTTCATGATTACCCCAAGTGCCACTTATTTTATAAATTAATGGTTTTAATGTATGTGAATTGTTAGAAACGATTAATAATGAAAAATCAGAAATAATAAAACTATATGTTAAAATTAAAAAAGATATTAAGATAAATATACAATTTAAAAGGGCACTTTTTTTTAAAATATCTAATGCTAATTCATTAAAACTATTAATATGATAAGTCCAAAAAACAATCTGCATTATTGATGCAACAAACGCTAAGACAAGAAATACATGTCCTAATTCGGGTATCATTATTATTTATCTCCTTTCCAAGCACCATTTTTCTTAAGAGCATCGGCCACTTCAGGAGGCATATAGTTTTCATCGTGTTTTGCAAGAACCTGACTTGCTACAAGTTTGTTATTTTGAAAAAATCCTTCAGCCACTATACCTTGACCTTCTCTGAACAAATCAGGTAGTTGTCCGTCAAAAGTTACTCGGATCTCGTCTTTCTTGTCAGTAATAGTAAAATTTACAAAATTTTTATTTTTAACGACAGAATCTTCTAGCACAAGTCCACCGACTCTAATTTTATTTTTTATATTTTTGTTTATTCCATATTTATTTATTAATTCGTTAGGAGTGTAAAAATATACAATATTATCTCTTATAGCCATTAAGATAAGTTGAGTAGCTATTCCAAGAGTGCATATTATTAAAGTGATAATAAATAATCTTCTATATTTTGGGTTCATAAGGAAGTTTTCATTTTAAATTAAAATTATAAGAGATCAATTATTGCTCTTTTCTTAACTGATTTAACATTTCTTTAGCTTTTTTGGATTTATAGATAGAGCGAACAAATAAGTAAACTAAACTAAATAATGTCACACAATAGCTTGGCCAGACATAAATACTGTAAGCATCCATTGTTCCCGAAAATTCAAACATAAATTATCCTCTTTATGAAAATTCTTTTAAATTTAATTTTAAAATTAATGCTTCACATTTTTTTTCTAATAACTTTGTCTTAACATTTATAATTATTAAAAATAAGGAAAACAAGCTGAAGCCAACCATCATCAGAGTTAAAGGAAGGAGCATTTCTTTATCAATCGATGGTCCATCCATTCTCAGAATACTTGATGGCTGATGTAAAGTATGCCACCAATCAACAGAGAACTTGATTATAGGTAAATTAATTATACCAACTATTGCTAAAACTGATGCAGATTTTGATCCATCTATCTTTCTTTCAAATGCATTACTTAACAATATATATCCAAGATAAAAAAAGAACAAAATCAGCATTGAAGTTAACCTGGCGTCCCATACCCACCATGTGCCCCACATTGGTTTGCCCCATAAAGATCCAGTAACCAGGGTTAAAATAGAAAAAACAGCCCCAATGGGTGCTATTGAATTAGAAATTAAATCTGCTAATGGATGTTTCCACACTAAATAGAAAACACAGGAAATAGCTAAACTTAAAAATAAAAATGATGCAAGCCAAGCCGAGGGTACATGAACATACATTATTCTGACAGCATCACCTTGTTGATAATCTTTTGGGCTATCAAAAAGTCCATAATAAAGACCTAATAATATCATAATCGTAGATATTGAAAGCAAAGGTATTTGAAGCTTATTTGTTAATTTTGAAAATCTATTTGGATTTGCAAGCCAATTAATCACGAATGAATGTCTTTCTAACAATTATTATTTTATTTTCATCTGGCATTTTAATACTCAACTCTATTTAACGTGCAATGGCTATTCTTATCAATAAAGCAGAAATAAAAGGAGAAATAACTAAATATATTAACGTAAAAGCTACTAATAACAGTAAATTGCTAATAGGGTCTGCTTCCATTTTTATAGCTTCGTTGACACCAACTCCAAATATTAAAATAGGGATTACTAGAGGTATGATCAATATAGGCAATAAAATATTTCCTCTTTTTGCGCCTAATATTAGCGAGGCACCATTCAAACCAATTAAAGATATAGCTAAGCTTCCAATAGTCATTGTAAGAAGTAACCAAGGTACTGCCTTAAGTTCTATATTAAGGAGAATAATAAACAAAGGTGCAGCAAAAAGGAATGGGATCATAACTATTAACCAATAAGAAATACTTCTAGACAACAGGACAATTTCAAGTGGAATAGAACTTGTAGCTAGTTGGTCAAACCATCCATTTTCAAAATCTTTTTGTAATGTTTTTTCTAATGAGGGTATTATAGATAAAATTAACCCTACCCAAATAATAGCATTTCCAATAATTTCTAATTTTTCTTTAAAAGGTCCTACTCCTAGAATAAATAAAATTATTATCAAAAACATAAAACTTATTATAGAGACAAGGTCTATTAGTGAACGGAAATTAATTAAAAAATCTCTTTTCAAGTGAGTGACAAACACAAATGACCAACTTGAATTACTTGAGGTCATTTTGCTCTCAACTCTTTTAATAAATCTAAATTTATAACATTATGTTTTTCGTTAAATAAATTTTTATCATGTGTGGTTAAAATAATTGTACCGTTTTGCTGTAAAAAATTTGTAATCATTTTTTTAAATAGTAATATGCTAGCTTGATCAAGCCCATTTGATGGTTCGTCTAGCAGCCAAAATTTAACCTCAAAAATATAAGAAAAATATAATCTAACTAAAGCAGCTCTTTTTTTTAAACCTTCAGAACATTTGGAAATATAAATATTGGAATATTTATCCATGTCTAAGCTTTTTAAGGCTTCTGTTACTTTTTGTTTTGAAGATGACCAACCTTTCATGTTAAGCCAAGCTTCTAAATTTTCAAAAACGGTTAAGTCTTCTGATAAGCCATTGTGGCTATCAACATAAATTATTTTTTTAACCCATTCATTTTTTCTAAACGTAATATCTTTTCTATTGTAAATAACTTTACCGCTTTCAATGGGTATAAAACCTGCAATAGTTCTCAATAAAGTAGTTTTTCCAGAGCCATTTTTACCTCTGATTAAATTTAAACCTGGAGTATTAAGCGTAGCTTTTAAATTTGAGAATATAACACTATTTCCTCTATTTATTGAGACACTATCAAGCTGAAGCATAGGTTTCCTAAATTAAATATATATTGGTTGTTATTTTTATATAATTTTTAAAGAAAAGTCTTGTAAGTAAATTGAGTTTTTTTCAATGATCTGTAATATAATTATTGTTTGTTAAGAATTTTCGCTACAACACTATAATATCTTTAAATTATTAATGGATTATTTCATGAATAAAGGACCCTTAGATGGCATTAGAATTATTGATGCGTCTTCAATATTAATGGTTCCATACTGCACAAGACTTTTAGCGGATATGGGAGCAGAAATTATTAAGGTAGAAACTTTAAATGGAGATAATACTCGTTATATTGGTCCAAGCGTAAACAAAGGTATGGCTGCTGTTTTTTTAAATATCAACCGAAATAAAAAGAGTATTTGTGTCGATTTAAAATCTCCTGAAGGAAGATTGATTTTATATAAATTGATCAAAAAATCAGATGTTTTTGTTTCTAATATAAGAAAAGCTGCTTTAAAAAAAATTAAATTAACTCATTCTGATTTTGAAAAACTTAATCCCAAAATAATTACAGCGAATGCTGTAGGATTTTCTTCTGATGGTCCTTATGCAGGATTACCTGCTTTTGATGATACTATACAGGCAATAAGTGGAATGGCTGCTTATCAAGCAGCCTATTCTAATCAACCTAGTTATACTTCTGGAGCTACTGCTGATAAAGTGACTGGTATCATGCTAGGAATGTCAATTTTAGGTGCTTTATTCAAAAGAGAAAAAAGTAGAAAAGGAATAGAATTAGAAGTTCCAATGATGGAAACGATGGTAGATTTTACCCTTGTAGAACATTTATATGGTTTTAATTTTGTACCTCCTAAGGCACCACCAATTTATCCTAGGCAATCGTCACCTAATAGAAGACCTTATAAAACCAAGGATGGATATGTTGCTGTATTACCCTATAGTGATGAGCAGTGGATAAGATTTTTTAAGCTAGTAGGAAAAGAAAATATTTTAAATGATGATAGATTTTCGTCACTAAAAAGTAGAAATGAAAACATAGATTTATTGTATCATATGCTCTCAGAGGAGTTAAAAAAACAAAATACAAATTATTGGTTAAATGCACTAAAAGAAAGTGATATACCTGCAGCCAAAGTTAATTTTGCAGAAGATATTTTTGAAGATACCCATCTCAAACAAACAAGTTTTTTTGCAGAAATGGATCATCCAACTGAAGGAAAGCTTTTGTACCCAAAATTTCCTGTAAAATTTTATAAGAATGATAATAATGAAACATTGCATGCACCTAATCTTGGTGAAAATACAAAAGAAGTATTAATTGATCTGGGGTATTCAGATTTTGAAATTGAAACCCTAGTATCTAAAAAGATAATTAAAATATAATTTAAAAAGGTAAAAAAATGAATATTAAAAAGGTTGGGTTTATAGGTCTTGGTGCTATGGGTTCAGTGATGTCGCCATTATTAGTAAAAGCAGGGTATGAAGTTTATGGTTATGATATAAGAGCAAATATTGATCAATCATCTGGAGTGAAACAATTAGATACATTAGATGATTTTGCTCAGTTAGATGCCATTATTCTTATGTTACCCAATAGCAAAATAGTATCTGAAGTTGTCAATAAATTATTAGAGATAAACACTAAGTCTATCTTAATAGATATGTCTTCAAGTGATCCTCGTGAGACTAAAAAACTTGGTAAAACCATAGAAGCTAAAGGTTTAAAATTTTTAGATGCTCCTGTTTCTGGTGGTGTGGCTAGAGCTAAAACAGGTGATTTAATGATTATGGCAGGGGGTGAAGAAGAAGGTTTAGAAGTAGTAAAAGATCTTTTGTCTGTAATGGGAACTGTTCAGTTTGCTGGTCCATTAGGTTCTGGTCATGCTATTAAAGCTCTAAATAACTATGTTTCAGCAGCAGGCTTAATAGCTAGCTTTGAAGCGTTGGCGACGGCTCGTTCATTTGGAATTAAACCAGAAAATTTTTTAAAAATAATAAATGGAGCAACTGGTAAAAATAATACAACAGAAGTTAAACTCGACAAATTCGTGGTTTCTGAAAAATTTAATTCTGGTTTTGCCTTAGATTTGATGGTTAAAGATGTCTCTATCGCAGATAGCTTAATTAAAGATTTATCCTCAGAAAATCCCCTGTCAAATAATGTTTTAAAATACTTGTCATCTACTTTACAGGCACTTGGAGGCAATCCAGACCATACAGAAGTCTATAAAATTATTAAAAAATAGTTAAATTTTCAGTTTTTATTATAATCATAGATACTCATCAGTAAAAAAGATCATTATTACTTTACCTGAAGTTGAGAAATAGTCGTAGTACTGGTGTTAAGTTCTAGGCTCATTTTAAATTCAATAAGAGAAGGCCCATCTACCTTCATAGCTTTCTGAATTGTTGGAATAATGTCCTCAACTTCATTTATAGTAAAACACTGCAGTCCAAAACTTTCACCATATTTTGCAAAATCAGGATTTACTAAATTTGTTGCATAGTGATTTCTGGTTGGGAAGTGTACTTCTTGATGGTATCGTATTGTTCCATAATGCTGGTTGTTTGCAATTATAACCCTAATTTTTGCCTTTTGAGCAACTGCTGTAGCTAATTCTGATCCTGTCATTAAAGCTCCACCATCTCCTACGATAGAGAAAACTTGTCTGTTGGGATATCTTAAAGCTGCTGCAACTCCTGCAGGTATCCCCATTCCCATAGCACCTATTTCTGAGCCTATTAATTTCATGGACGATTTAAAAGGAAATCTATGATGCATCCAACTTGTAAAATTGCCAGCATCATTTGTTATGATAGTGTCTTCGGGCGCAAGTTTGCCTAAACCATCTATTAAATGAGCAAAGTCTAAACCATCATTTGCATTGCGAGGAGGTCTGGTTGCATCATTTTCTAAATATCTATTATGGCATAATTTTACCCATTCATTCTTATCAGAACTTTTTTTATTATCTTCTACTATTGATAGTTGTTCTAAAAAGTTTTCACCATCTGCCACTATGCTTAAGTCTGTCCTAAAAATTTTACCAATACTATTTGGATCAGGTAAAACATGAATAAATTTTTGTTTTGGTGAAGGAAATTTGTAAGCCATGTTCGGAACACCATTAAACCTGTGGCCTACCACTAATACAACATCTGCTTCAAGAGCATTTTTTCTTATGGGCTCTGGTGGTCTTAAACCTAACTCACCCGCATAATGTTTATGATTGTGAGAAAGAATATCTTGATGTTCATAAGTACACAAAACAGGTAGATTGTATTTTTCAGCTACAATCTGAACAAGGTTTCTAGCGTTATCTGAGACGTGAATTTGCCCACCTACAACAAGGACTGGTTTTTTAGCTGAATGTAAGGCATCAGACACTTCCCTTACTTTTGAAGGAAAAGCAAGTGGTGGATTAATTTTTATTTGTTGTACATCATCAATTTCTACTTTGGCTTCTAAGACATCTGTAGGTATTGCTATAACAACAGGTCCTGGAATTCCACTTTCTGCAATGTGGAAGGCTCTTGCGGTTACATTTGCTATTTCACTTGGGGTATTAATTTGTTCAACATGTTTGGCCATATCAGAAAAAGTTTTTATGAAATCCATTTCCTGTAAATGCATTTTACCAGTACTAATTCTATTTATTTGGCCAATAAAAAGTACCATTGGGATTCCACCCTGGTGCGCAGAGTGCACAGCAATAGAAGCATTTGTTGCACCAGGCCCTCTACTTACAAAAGCTACACCTGCCTTTCCAGTGCACTTTGCATCGGCTACTGCCATAAATCCTGCGCCACCTTCATGTCTGCAAGTAACTACATCTATGCCTGGAGAATTTAATAATTCGTCCATGACCGATAAATAAGATTCTCCAGGCACACAAAAGAACCTATCTACACCATGATTTTTTAAGGTTTGTACAAAAACAGACGCAGCTTTTTTAGTCATTCTAATAATCTTCCTTATGTTTATTATATTGTTGGTTTTTTACCACCGTCTAGGTTTATTTCTGTTCCAGTAAGATGACGCATTTTAGGATTGCATAAAAAATAAGTTAGCTCAGCAACTTCTTCAGGTGTTCCAAATCTATCTAAACCAATATTTTCAAGTGCTTTTTTTTCAGCCTCTTCATAACTAATACCTTCTCTATCAGCATTACTTTGTATAATTGTTATTAAGCGGTCTGTTGATGTCATTCCAGGGTTAATAGAATTTACATTCACTCCGTCTACTAATCCTTTTTTTGATAAAGCTTTAGTAAAATTTAAAAATGCAGCATTAACAGCACCACCAACCATAAAAAATGGATCTGGTGAGTGGCTCATTGCACCATTGATTGAAACTATCCATCCTTTATTTTTAGAAAGAGTTGGCCAAAATGCCTTTGATAATCTAACAGCACTATAAAATTTGAGTGCAAAGCCATCTTCAAAATCCTCAAATGGTTGCTCAAGAAAGTTACCACTTTTAGTAGCTCCTGCACTAAAAACCAAAGTATCAAAATTTTTAAATTCATTTTCAATAGTTTTAATTGCGCTTTCACAACCTTCTTTTGTTTTTAAATTTGATGCATGGTAGTGAATATTGGTTTTATATTTATTTCTAAGTTCAGAAGCTGTTTTTTTTAAGTTATCTTCATTCGATGATAATAAAAAGACATCCATATTTTCTTCGGCGAAACGTTCTGCTATGGCTTTGCCAATACCCTTACTACTTCCTGTAATTATTGCCTTTCTTCTCGTTTCGCTCATATGTTTCTCCTCAAAAGATTTTACCTTATAGATAATTTTAAAAGGTGTATATTATTTTTAGCTAATGTAATTTAGGTTAAATATATTATTAATATTATTATTGTCTAAGACAATCTGAATTATTTAGAAGAGCTTGTTGAATGAATCTAAATGACAAAAACTTTTCCAATTTAAACTGTCGATTGAAGGCAATTTTAGGTCCGACTAACACTGGAAAAACTTTTTACGCGATGGATAGGATGCTATCTCATGCGTCTGGAATAATTGGTTTTCCATTAAGACTTTTAGCAAGAGAAAATTATGATAAAGCAGTTTCAAAAGTAGGAAAATCCAACGTTGCGCTCGTAACAGGTGAAGAGAAGATTATCCCTCCCTATGCTAAGTATTTTTGTTGTACAGTTGAATCTATGCCATTGGAAAAAGAATTTTCTTTTTTATGTGTGGACGAGATTCAATTGGCAGCTGACCCTGATAGAGGTTATATTTTTACTGATAGAATTTTACATTCCAGAGGAAAAGAAGAGACTGTTTTTTTAGGTGCAGAAACTATAAGACCACTCCTCCAGAAAATCCTTCCAAATATTACTATTGAAACAAGACCTAGATTATCAACATTAAGTTATGTAGGAGTTAAAAAATTAACTAGATTAAAACCAAGATCGACCATCGTAGCGTTTTCAATCCCTGAAGTTTATAAAATTGCAGAACTAGTTAGAACTAAAAAAGGGGGTGCTGCTATCGTGATGGGGGCATTGTCACCTAGAACTAGAAATTCCCAAGTTGATCTATACCAAAATGGGCAAGTTGACTATCTAATTGCGACTGATGCTATTGGAATGGGTTTAAATATGGATATTGATCATGTAGCGTTTGCATCCGATTCTAAATTTGATGGGAACATGCCAAGATACCTTACACCCCCAGAAATTGCACAAATAGCTGGCAGAGCAGGCCGCAGTAGTAGAAATGGAACTTTTGGAGTTGTAGAGGAAAGTTTAAAATTTGATGAAGATACTATAGAGCAAATTGAAACACACTCTTTTTTCCCACTCAAATATGTATGGTGGAGAAATACAGATTTAAACTTTAACTCAGTGAACAAATTAATAAAATCCTTAGATAAATCACCACCATTTAATTTCATGAGAAAAAAAGTAGGGGCTTTGGATGCTATTTGTTTTACATATTTATCTGAAATTGAAAGCGTAAAAGCTAAGATCAATAATAAACAAAATTTATCTCTTTTATGGAATATTTGCCAAATACCTGATTTTAGTAATACTCTCTCGGGAATGCATTTTAACTTGCTAGAAAAAACTTTTGAATTATTATTATCCAAAGGTAAACTAGATAATGAATGGATAAAGTCTCAGATCAAGCGTCTTGATAGGTATGATGGTGAAATTGATACTCTATTAAATAGAATTGCAAATATTAGAACTTGGACATTTATAACTAATAGAACTAATTGGTTAGACGAATCTGAATATTGGCAACATCAAGCAAAAACAATAGAAGATAAATTGTCAGATGAGTTACATGAGAGATTAACTCAAAGATTTGTTGATAAAAGAATTGTTATCTTAAATAAAACACTAAAAGAGTATAATAATTTGGAAGCAATAGTAAGGATAGATGGTAAAGTATTTGTAGAGGGTGAAGAAGTTGGAACGCTTAATGGATTTGATTTTATACCTACCTTATCAAATGGTGAAAATGCCGCACCCATTTTAACAGCAGCAAGAAAAACTTTACCCAAAGAGATTAGTAGACGTGTCAAAGAATTACTCATGTCAGATAATGCGGCTTTTAAATTTGATAATCATGGGTTTATCCTTTGGCAGAATAATAAAGTTGCCTCATTAGTAAATGGGGAAGATATATATTCTCCAAAAATCAATGTTAAACCTAGCGAACTTTTATCTGATGAACAAACTAAACAGATTCAATTAAGAATAATAGAGGCAGTAGATGCAAATATCAGAAATATTTTAATCGAGGCAATTAATCTTAAAGATCCTTTTTTATCGGATATAGACAAAAAATCTAAAGATGATAACCAAAATAAAGAAGAGAGTGTTGATCAAATGCATACAACTACTCCTTTAAATTCCTATGGAAAGGCTCTTGGCATTGCCTATGAGGTTTATGAAGGGATGGGTTCCGCTAGAACAAGTAGTCTTACTATGTCTATTAAGAATTTATCAGATAGTGAGAGAACACATTTAGCCAAATTAGGAATTCGATTAGGTGTTGAGACAATCTATTTACCTAATCTGCTCAAGCCATCTGTGATTAAGTTGAGAGCATTACTTTGGTCAGTTTTTCACCAAAATTTTCCCAAACATAGTTATCCACCAGACGGTAGGGTTAGTGTGATTATGGATCCTGATGCTAATCATTCTTTTTATAGGGCTGTTGGATTTGTTCCATTAGGAGACTTAGCCCTTAGAGCAGATATTGCCGAGAGACTTTCTGCATTAATAAGAGTTGAGGCACGGTCGGGTAAGTTTAGGATTAATGATGCAATGTTGTCTATTGCGGGGGCAACAAAAATACAAATGGAAAAAATTTTGTATGATTTAAATTACATAAAGGTTGGAGAAGAACCTTCGAATTTGGCTGATCAGGTTCCTATTATAATTTTTGAACGTAAAAAGAAAATTAAAACAAAAATAAAATATTTTAAAAAAGAAAAAAGCAAAACATTTATATCAAAGCCTAAAAGAAACGATCTTAAAACAAATCAAAAAAAGGAAAAGTTACCTGATCCTCTGTCACCATTTGCAATTTTGAAGACCTTCAAGACTAAATAACTTTATGAATCAAGAAAAATTAGATAATAAAATAATAAGGCTTGATTTATTTTTATTTTATATAAGGATTTTTAAAAGTAGAAGCTTAGCAACTAAGTTTATAAGCTCAAATAGATTGAGAGTGTCTGGTCAAGTTACACAAAAGCCTCACAAACTAATTTCTATCAATGATGTACTGACATTTACACTTAATAATAGAATTAAGGTTTTAGAAGTTATCAATATCCCCAAAAGAAGAGGTTCTTATCAAGAATCTTTATTCTATTATAAAGATGTCAGTCCTCTAGAAGTGAAAGTGGAAAATGTAAATAAATCTCCCGTTTTTAAATTTGTTCAAAGGGTTGGGCGACCAACAAAATTAGAAAGACGGCAAACAGACAAATTAATGGGTAGAGATTAAAATTATAAAATCTATACTTGTAATCCATTTTTTTGTGGTTTAAATAATCTACAAAATAGGACCGTTATGACTTATATCGTAAATGACAAATGTATTAATTGTAGACATACTGATTGTGTGGAAGTTTGTCCAGTTGACTGTTTTTACCTGGGGGAGAATACTATTGTTATTCACCCAGATGAATGTATTGATTGTGGCGTATGTGAGCCTGAATGTCCTGTAGATGCCATCCAGTCAGACACTGACCCTGGTGCCGATCAATGGTTAGAATATAATAGAGAAATGTCAGAAATTTGGCCAAATATAACTATGAAAATTGATCCCCTACCAGATGCTGAAAAATATGCTGATGAAGAAGGAAAATTTGAAAAATATGGTTCTCAAGAGCCTGGACAATTATAAACTTACTAGTTTCGTTTAGTTTTAAACTAGTTTTCCGCAGCATAATATGGTATAACTGCGTTTTTTATTTTTAATTGTGAACGTTTAAAATCATATTTAATAAACAAAGGTGAATAAATTGTCCAAAAATGAAGACTTAGTAAATTCTTTTATCCCAGGAGATTTCGTTGTTTATCCAAGCCATGGAGTTGGAAAGATTATTGGTACAGAAAAACGCCAAGTTGAGGACTTGGAATTAGAATTGTTAGTTGTAAGATTTGAACACGAAAGAATGACACTTAGAGTACCTCTTTCTAAGGCTAAAGAATCAGGTTTGAGGACTTTGTCTAGTAAGGTTCAGATGGAGGAAGCTATTGTTACTTTGAAGGGTAAGGCAAAGGTTAAAAAAGCTATGTGGTCTAGACGAGCTCAAGAGTACGAAACTAAAATAAATTCAGGTAGCTTGGTATCTATAGCTGAAGTAGTTAGAGATCTTT